>JADMIO012981532.1_pt1 | contig 112579 bp, 98 predicted proteins | sample 8958161 | NCBI WGS metagenome assembly JADMIO01 (sample SAMN16585339, study PRJNA669376) | soil metagenome | isolation source: Crop rotation soil | place: USA: Cullars Rotation, Alabama | collected 2011
CTGGGACCACGGTCCCACTCGTATCGTCGGTCTGATTATTAGTCTGGGACCACGGTCCCACTCGTATCGTCGGTCTGATTATTAGTCTGGGACCACGATCCCACTCGTGTTGTCGGTCTGATTATCGGTCTGGGACCACGGTCCCACTTGTATTGTCGATCAGACTATCAGCGTGAGACTACGATTCCATCAATGCCTGTCAAGGGCAAGTATTGACATTCGTCGTAACCTGTAGAACGGAGTAACCTCGGTGTGCGGTTGTATGCCTGCTGTGGATTGCTGCTGTGTCCTGCTTATCCACAACATTTTGCGCACGGTTATGTGGACAAAATACCTGGTTACCCAGGCCGTGCCGGCACGTTAACCGGGCTGCATCCGATGCAAGTGTGTCGCTGTCGACGAGCTCGCGAGCTCGGACATGAGGTTGCCCCGTATTCAGTGTCGCTGATTTGTATTGTCTGAAGTTGCTTTTACGTTAAGTTGATGCAGATCAATTAATACGATACCTGCGTCATAATTGATTATTTGACGTGGTTTGATGGCCTCCACGCACGTTGTGATATGTAGATGATAATCATTATCACTTTACGGGTCCTTTCCGGTGATCCGACAGGTTACGGGGCGGCGACCTCGCGGGTTTTCGCTATTTATGAAAATTTTCCGGTTTAAGGCGTTTCCGTTCTTCTTCGTCATAACTTAATGTTTTTATTTAAAATACCCTCTGAAAAGAAAGGAAACGACAGGTGCTGAAAGCGAGCTTTTTGGCCTCTGTCGTTTCCTTTCTCTGTTTTTGTCCGTGGAATGAACAATGGAAGTCCGAGCTCATCGCTAATAACTTCGTATAGCATACATTATACGAAGTTATATTCGATGCGGCCGATCTAGCAGAAAGTCAAAAGCCTCCGACCGGAGGCTTTTAACTTCTGTCACCTAGGTTACGCCCCGCCCTGCCACTCATCGCAGTACTGTTGTAATTCATTAAGCATTCTGCCGACATGGAAGCCATCACAAACGGCATGATGAACCTGAATCGCCAGCGGCATCAGCACCTTGTCGCCTTGCGTATAATATTTGCCCATGGTGAAAACGGGGGCGAAGAAGTTGTCCATATTGGCCACGTTTAAATCAAAACTGGTGAAACTCACCCAGGGATTGGCTGAGACGAAAAACATATTCTCAATAAACCCTTTAGGGAAATAGGCCAGGTTTTCACCGTAACACGCCACATCTTGCGAATATATGTGTAGAAACTGCCGGAAATCGTCGTGGTATTCACTCCAGAGCGATGAAAACGTTTCAGTTTGCTCATGGAAAACGGTGTAACAAGGGTGAACACTATCCCATATCACCAGCTCACCGTCTTTCATTGCCATACGAAATTCCGGATGAGCATTCATCAGGCGGGCAAGAATGTGAATAAAGGCCGGATAAAACTTGTGCTTATTTTTCTTTACGGTCTTTAAAAAGGCCGTAATATCCAGCTGAACGGTCTGGTTATAGGTACATTGAGCAACTGACTGAAATGCCTCAAAATGTTCTTTACGATGCCATTGGGATATATCAACGGTGGTATATCCAGTGATTTTTTTCTCCATTTTAGCTTCCTTAGCTCCTGAAAATCTCGATAACTCAAAAAATACGCCCGGTAGTGATCTTATTTCATTATGGTGAAAGTTGGAACCTCTTACGTGCCGATCAGATTAAAACGAAAGGCCCAGTCTTTCGACTGAGCCTTTCGTTTTATTTGACCATGTTGGTATGATTTAAATTAATACGACTCACTATAGGGTCAGTGCGGCCGCGACTTCAAGTCACGTGAATTCCAAGCTTCGGATCCCACTGTGCTGGAAAGATCCCTGTAGTCGTCCCAAAGCGAATCGGTAAGAATGTCAGTAACAACAACCGGCTCGCCGCGATACATAGCCGTGCCACAGGAACCGTGCTTTGGTCCAATCGCCGAGCCGTCGATGGCTTGCACATACTCCGGTGGCAGGCTCGGCGCCGCGCCGTGACGAACATGATCACCGTCTTCGCTGAGCAGCAACACAGAACAGAGCATGTCCGGCGCCTGCGCTTCGATGAGCAGCACGAGGCGTTCGAGAATCTCGCTGAGCGGCGCATTCGCAGCGAGTTTTTGTAAGATCTTACTCTGCCCGATGCGAAACTCTTCCTCTTTATTTTCAGCTAAGACTCTGAAAGCACCGCTGTCGAGGCGCGGCAGTTTCGCCGTCTTGGCGGCAGCGGCTTCCGTTGGTTCTACTACAGGCGTTTCGAGTGAGCGATTCAGTATCTGAGTTTTTTCCAGATCTTCTTCCATAGCTTGCTCCGGGCGATAACGAGTGTGACGAGGCTGGCCTATTCTACGCCCAAACGGCTCTCAAGGCACGACAGTCTAAATATGTTAGGATGCCCGCAATTCCAAGCCATAAGAATCGTAAGGAGACAGGTGTGGACGCGTTTGGCAATTACATCGACGGCGAGTTTGTAGAGAGTAAATCGGGCAAGACTTTCCCCAACATCAATCCAGCGAATTTCGACGAGGTGGTCGGCACGTTTCAGGCTTCGAACGAAGCGGACGTGGAGGCCGCCTGTGCGGCGGCAGTCGCAGCACAAGGCGAGTGGGCCGCGATGCCGGCGACGAAGCGCGGCGAGTATCTCTTCAAAGCCGCGGAGTCGCTGGCGAGCAAGTTGCCACAACTCGGCGAGGAGATGACGCGCGAAGAGGGCAAGACGCTGCCGGAAGCCATCGGTGAAGTCACCCGCGCGATCAATATCTTTCGTTACTTCGGCGGCGAAGGCGCGCGGCAATTCAGTTACAACGTTCCGTCTGAGCGCCCGCAAGTTCTCTGCTACACGATCCGTAAGCCGCTCGGCACTGTGGCACTGATCACGCCCTGGAATTTTCCGTCAGCGATTCCCGCATGGAAACTCGCGCCCGCATTGGTGGCCGGAAATACAGTCGTACTCAAACCGGCCTCGCTCGCACCGCTCAGCTCCTATCGACTCGTCGAAGCGCTGCACGAAGCGAATATTCCAAAAGGCGTCGTCAACTACGTCACTGGCAGCGGCGGCGCTGTCGGTGATCCGTTAACTAGTCATCCCGCGATCAATGGCATTTCGTTCACTGGCTCTACTTCGGTCGGCGATGCGTTGTACCGGAAAGTTTCCGATCGAAAGCTGCGCGTACAGCTCGAGATGGGTGGAAAAAACCCGACGATCGTCCTGCGTGATTCGGATCTGAATTACGCGGCTGACATTCTCATCAACGGCGCGTTCTTTTCGACTGGTCAGAAATGCACGGCGTGTAGTCGTGCGATCATCGAGCGCCCGATTTACGAGTCGCTGGTCGAACTACTCATAGAAAAGACACGCGGTCTGAAAGTCGGTAATGGACTAAATGCCGGCGTGCAGATCGGACCTGCCGTTGATGCGAATCAACTCGAAACGGATCTCGAGTACATCCGTGTCGCGAAAGATGAAGGTGCGGAGCTGTTGTGCGGTGGCAATCGACTGTCTGGCGGTGAGTATGACAAGGGCTACTTTATCGAGCCCACGATCTTTGCGGGTGTGACTCCCCACATGCGAATCGCGCAGGAAGAAGTGTTTGGTCCGGTACTCGGCCTGATGGTTGCCGATGATTTTGAGAATGCGATGGAGATCGCGAATGGTGTGCGCTTCGGACTCTCTGCGTCGATCGTTTCCAGGGATCTAACTCGAGTGCACCAGTTCATAGACCAGATCGAAGCGGGCTTGATTACAGTAAACCTGCCGACTGCGGGTGTTGAGTATCAACTGCCGTTCGGTGGGACGAAAGAGTCGAGCTACGGTATGCGCGAACAAGGACCACAGGCGATCGATTTTTACTCGGAGACGCGCACTGTCTATCTGCGTTATGCGCAATAATTCCGAAGTCAATAAATGTAGATCGGAGCTTTGTAGTTCTTCACGTTCATGAAGGAGCTGTTAAAGAAATCTGTCGCTTTTCGCTGAAAGCGCTGTCCATCGAATTCGAAACGGACGAACGTCAAATTCTTTGTAAGAAACTTCGAGGCGCCAAAATTCTCCATCCTCTGCTCCGGACAACGACCAAACAACTCCATCACAATTTGCCGGCCTGAAATCGTAAGCGACTTCAGCCCACAGCCATACGCATAGCTTCCCGTCTCATATTGCCAGAGCGTTTCGAGTTGACCGTTACGCTCAGTGTAAATGTAGAAAAGATCCGAGCCGCCATCGCAAGAGCCGACACACTCTACGTGTGAAAGTCTCACGATCGCCTCCGGTCTTCCATCACGCGTAAAATCTTTGTAGAAAACGTCGTTCAGCTCAAACCAACCTAAATTTCTCGGCAGTTGAAGTTCGCCATCTCTTAGCGTGAGGCCAATTAGCTTTGCGTTTGCAGCGTTTGGATCTGAGTAAAGGCCATAAGAGTGATTTGCGAAATCAACGTTTTTGAAGTTTTCTGGGACGATCCGGTACTCCTGCAGCGAACTCACCGGCGGCAATTCGGGCTCGAGGAGTTTGGTGGGAGGCATCGGCGTAGGGACCGCGATGTTGGTCACATCCTTACGCCTCTTTGCCGCAGGCAGGCGATACACGCCTGCGAGAAAGAGGATGAATAGAAAGCAACAAACACCCGCTATCAAAAGAGCTTTGCCTTCTGACCGGTCGATAGGTCCACAACTCTTAAACGGTAACATCAGCCACGAAACTAACGCTGAAACGGCCAAGAGTCAAAGGTTTTTGAACTTACTTCACGTATTCCCAATGCCAGGGCTCGTAAAAGTAAGGACGAAAGCCAAAGCGCTCAGCGTTTTCGACGAGCCAGCGATAGGCGGGAGTGTTGACCTGGATCGCGCGGTTCGAATCTTTGGTATCGACCGGACTGCCGCCGACGTAGAGATCCAAAGCGCGGCCAGTGAAGTGCGGGCTGTTATTAACTGCAAGACCCGCGCTACCTGCATTGGGTGATTGTCGACGCAAGTTATCCTGATACTCGCGCGAGCGAAAGGCGGAGACGATCTTGAAATACTGCGTTGACGGTGCAAGCTTCAGCGTTGGATCAGCCATCGCAGCAGCGATCATTTCTTTGTAGGCGGCGTAAGTCTTGCGCTCAACCTGGCGCAGCTCTTCAGCGCGTGAAGGATCGTAAAAGTCGGAAGGTGGGGCTGTCATTAATTGATCAGGCGTCGCGTAAGTGCGGTTCTTCAGTCGGTTGCCTTGCCATTGCGAGACCATCGCCATCAACGCGTCTTCATCGAGAATGCCGTCTGCGGCGATGCCGCGTCGCTTTTGCCACGATGCTACGGAAGCAGCGAAGTCGCTCGTCGTGGGGTCGTGTTTGGCGTTGAGAGTCTTTCCGATTAACACATCGTAGAGATACCAGCCACGTTGTTGCTTACCGCCGAAGGTCCAGGTGAGGTCGTTGCGAAGCGTGACGTTGGTGCTGGCTGCAGTTGCAAACGCTGTACTGCTCGTAGTGGACGACGTAGTTACAACAGAGGTTTTTTTGTTAGGTCGCGGGGACTGAGCACTGACCGCCACGGCGAGTGCGGTCACAATGACACCTATTTGCAGCCTCAGATTCTTCATAATCAACACGAGAATTAGGGATGCACGAAGGTGCAGCTACGGTTCGCGCTGCAAGATTAAAAATTAACGACGCCGCTTTCTGCTGACGCGCGCTACACGAGGCTTTCCTCGCTCGCGTTGGGACTTCCCTGCTTTGGCTTTCGCTTTTTGCGGTTTAGCCTCGGTGTGGTGCGCTTCTTCCTCTTTTGGCGGCGCGCCGGCCTTCTCGAGTGACGCAGTAATCAGATCGTCACTCGGGCGCGCGCCGTGAATAAAAGCGAACACATGATAATTCGCGGAGCGCTCGCGTATGACTTCAATGCGCCCTTCGGTCTTTAAGCGCGCGAGCTCGCGCATCACGAAGTTCTGCTCTGCCACACTCATGTAGCGGTAGTCGATATCAAAGGCGAGACCGGTTGAATGTGGCGGCGCGTCGATGGTCACCGCGTTCCGGTTCACTCTGCGCAACGAATGTTGATACTGCTCCGGCCTCACCATCGAGCTCACCGGCAGCGGTCGATCAAACTGTCCGTGATAAGCCGACGCCACCTGCTCAAGGATCTTCAACGCCTCCGGCCTGATCGAGCTGAGCATGTTGACTTTGAGCGCGTATCGATCTGAAGGGTTGTTCAAATCGTAAGAGCGTCCATTGAAGCTCTGGGCGAGGTTCTGCAGCGCCTTGAACGCCTCTGGTGGTACCACTTTCGGCTCAGTATTCGCGTTTGAATTGTCTGGTTCTTGAAACGGCTCGAAGGGCTCCTCGTTTGCACGCTGGCCAATGCCAAACAGAATATAAGTATCCGTGACAGCGGGAAGCGGAACCAGCTCGTGTCGTTCGATCATCCCGGCGAGGTCGAGATAATCCTGACACGTGTGGACCCGGTATTTCTCGATCTCAGCGACCTGCGTGGCGAGAAACCAGTAACGCTCTTCGTAGTGCTTCAGCTCAGGTGGGATTTCGAGAGCACCGCCCAGCGATGCATCTCGTTCGGCTTTGACTTTCTCGACGGCAAGGTTCCAGTCGGGGCTTGTATTCGCAGTGAGGTTGAATTCGCTGGCTGATCGTTGATTGCGTCGTACGGCACGATAGCGAAATGCGGCCCAAACAGCGACACCCGCAACGATCATCAAGACAAAACACAGTGCAACCCTTCTGCTCATCAAAGACGCACAATATAAAACATGTGCGCGCTTTTTTGAAAAGGAAGAAGTAAATCAGGGTATTACGTGACCCAGGAATCCGATCGCGAGAAAGTAAAGACCGAGATCGTAGAGACCCAGCGTGTCTAAACTATTTACCGGATCGCCTGAAACGCTCTCACCCAGCCCGATCGACAAATCGGACATGAACCACAAAGAACTTCCCAGAAACACGGGCACATAAGACGTCGACGCATAAAGGTTGGAGACAATTAAAAGCCCGAAATAAACAACTTCAAGGATGCGCTGGAATCCGCGAAGTCTCGGCAGCACCCAGCGCAGGACAAAGATCGCAATCACTATATTCGTTATCGCGAGCGGTACGAGCGGATGTCCCGGTTGCTGATGCCCGTTACTCAAAATACATACAACGATTAGCGCCGCCGCAAACGATATGCCTCCGACCTCAAAGCCGTACCGGAATTTCTCTTTCGGAAGATCGAGCAGAATGTCTCCGAGAGCGCAAAGCAGAAACAGCAGCGCAGCGAGCGGTATCTCCACGTACCACGAGAGCCACGTCAGGAATAACGCAGGCGCGGCCTTGAGCAAGGCGCGCAGCCAGAACGGCAGCGACCGGGTAATCGTGGTCTTGAAGTACTGGGTGAAGACCGCAACAGCCACGAGCGCAAAGAAGACGATCGTCACTTGAGCAGAGCCTCTAAGTAGCCAGTCAAATTTCATAGTTGTTCCTTTGGGGGTTAAGGTGTGAATTCGAGCGCGAAATGGATCAGAGGTTTCTCACCCCAGTAAACACGTCCGAGATACAAATTCGGATCGATGAGGCGAATCTCATCTCGAATCCAACGCGCGACGAGCGACGTTTTTGAATAGTCCAGAACGATGCATTCCTTCTGATCCAGCCAGCTCGGTGCTTTATAGACTTTGGCGATGATGGCGTTGAAGCCAAAGTGTGTGATGCGATTTCTGAGCACGCCTTCTTCAGGGTCAAACGTTTTTCCCTGCCAGGCAAAGTAGTTGACGAACTGCGCGATCTCGTCGCTGAACCTCGTGCTGTTAGCGATGATGGCAGTGCCTTTGGCCTCGCCACTCGGAATCTCGTCGACGGTGCCATTCGCGAAGAGCTCGTCGAGCTGAACGTCAGTCATGTTGAGTAAATCCTCAACTGTATGAGCCATGTTCGTGCCCTCTTGTAACTTGCTGATAAAACCTGGAACTGCGAGGAGTGCGGCTGACCTGAAAGACGGCAAAACAATAGGGAGAGTACGGAAGTTTGTCAATCCGTTTTTGTGGCGCATCGTTCATGGCGCACACGGATCAATCTTCGCAAGTTTCAGTTTGTAAACTTCCATCTTCTGTTCGAGGCGCTGCTGCACCGCTGATAGTTTTCCATTAGGCAGTACACCCAGATTCAGATTCTTTGTCTCCCCGCAAAACGGAACCGGCTCGGTGGTTACATTGAACTTACTCATCAACGTTTCATCGCCATAGATCGGAACACCGTTGACGACGACAAGCGAAACATCCTGCGGCTTTGATTGCACCAGGCTATCGAAGGGCACGGTTGCATCTCCGTGCAGCAGGAACAAGTCAGCAAACAGTCCCGGCTGAATCGTTCCGACCTTGTCGTCGATCGTGCGATTCTCGCCGGGATGGAGGTAGCCATTTCGAACAACTGCTGATTCGAGAAATCCGCCGAGAGTGGTCTTGTTAAGTTTGGCGGCATACTGGATTTCAGCGAGCATGTTTTTGGCTCCCGAAGGCGCCTAATCCGGCGCCAGTGCGATCGAAACACCTTCTCGGAAAGCAGTAATCACGTCCGTAGTGGTGTTATAGAGAATCATGTTACTTTGCGGCGACCAGACCAGCGCCGTGGCCGCTAATCTCATCTTCCTAAAATCACTCTTATCGAAAGCGACACCATGGATAACGGCCGTATTGTGAGTGAGAAACCCGCGCTCCTTGAGCAGATCAAATTCTTTGATTGAGTCAGGGTCTGTCCGCTTGCCCTCGGCGACATGGATCAGCACAGTTGCCCGGCGTCCCATGGTTCAAACATCGCGTACATGGGATGGTTGTGTAGATCAATAAACCCGGGAAAGATAATGTCGTTGGTGTCGATCCAGATGGCATTCTCTTCTTGCGGAAGCGTCTCCGACACGGTGCTAATCTTCTTGTGCTTGATTACGACCCATCCCTTGTTGAGAACCTTTTCCGGAGTAACCACGCTACCGCTGATAACGATTGTTCGATCCTGCGCTTGAATGAAATGGAGGAGTATCCATGATTCAACTCAAAAAATTGCGGCTATATGCCTCGTTTTAGTCTGTCAATAAATGAAAACCCTACGGTAGTACCCTAATTTGAAATTTTTCTCTGCGTAATCTCGGCGTCCTCTGCGCCTCTGCGGTGAAACTTCTCTGAAATAACCAGTAAACCGCAGAGACGCAGAGGACGCCGAGATTACGCAGAGTTGAAATGGGACACCACCAACGCTGCAAAGGAAGATGGGCCACTTGCTGACGAGCACGAATGGGAAAAAGAGAAGGCCGCTGCAACTGCCAGCGACCTTCCCTTACAATCAATGATTCACCACAACAGGAATGCTAGTCGGCCCAGCGTGAATCGAATAAGTCACCAGGATCGGGAGCAGTCATCAGCATCTTCAACCACGTGGATGGTGTTTGAGCCGAGCACTGCCCCACAGGAATGAACTTGATCGAGGCCTGCAATTTCGGAGTTCTCTCTCGGGTTTCCGGGTTGTCGCCGGGCAAGATGAATACGTCCCACGCCCAGCGTCCCGCCTGGACACCATGAACATCTTCGATCTTCGCTCGATAGCGAAACCAGTTGCCGTGCTGATCGACCCGCCTCGACTCTTTGTAGTCCAGATCGAGGGTGCTTAGACCAACCTGTTCGAAACTTCGTAATTCGTTAGCTTCAGAGAAGCCATTGTGGTTTGTGTCTTGCCACAACCGCAGACTCGAGAAGACGGAGTCCTGGCTACTGATCTGCCCATCACTGTTTCCACCGTTGGCAGGCTTATCGTATTCAGCCAGAGCATTGAAGCCATTTCTTGATTTGCCCGGAGGTGCCGCGGGCTGTGGCGTGAAGCTGCCGAACAACTCTTGTCCGTTATCAATCGTGCCATTCCCGTTGCGATCCAGAGCTAACCAGGCATCATCGGAGCCTGCCGCGGTCCACGACATTTTCTCCGCAGTGCCGTCAGAGTTCAGGTCGAAGTTGACCCCACCGATACCACTAGTCAGGTTGAACCCGTTGCCACTGACGTCGACCACAATCGGCGAAGGCTTGTAGCAACAGTTACCACTTCGGGATTCGCCGGATGCGCAACCAGTACCGGGGTAGGTACAAAAGTTTACATTTCCATAACAGGTATCCGGGCACTCTCCCCAATCGCACTCCAGGATTTCTCGAGCAACACCGTCACAATTATCATCGATCCCGTTATTGCAAACTTCTGCATGCCCGGGATTGACGTTGGGATTGCTATCGTCACAATCGGGGCCTCCGCAACTCGCCGCTGTATAGCCGTCTCCGTCGGCATCCGGGCAGGACTGACAATTAGGATCGGTTTGCCACCTGGTGTGTGTGGTTGTGTGCGTACAGCTTTGACCGCTGAAGTTGTTCATTATACAAGGAGCATTCATCTGGAACAGCGATTCCGTTCCGGAATTGATGCTTGTGTCGAGGTCGGTTCTCTGGATGCAGTCAACAGAAACGTCGCCGCTACAGGTAACTCCCTGAAAGGCGTTAAGGTTTTCTTTGCACGTAGCGAAAACGGGTGCAGGAGCCTTTGCGGGAGCCGCCGGTCTGAATGCGGCCGGTAAGAACGAAGCAGAGGATGGCTTATTGCGTTTCATAGCCACAGGTTGATCGATCGGAACCCACTTGCCTGGCACCGCCGAGTCCGGTCGCACCAGCTTGCCCCGATCCCACCTCAACTCTTCGCTATACATCACTGTATCGAGGGAAAAACTAACGTCAGCATTGCTCACGTCAACACCGTGGTTTTTCATATCTGTAAGCGTGTTATTCAACAAACCCGGATTGACTGATAGTTCGATCTGAGCTCCCGGTAGTAGTGGGTCCTTCCCAAGTTCTCGTGAAGCTGTGAGAGGCAGACCGAAAAGCATCGGATAGCCGCTAGGTTTGAAGATGAGAAAGCCCACCAGGGCAAAGACAGGTTTATCGGACGTGTTGCGCAGCGTGATCGACACACGCTTGTACCAGTCGTCCTTTTCCTTGAATTTGACACTGTCGAGGCCCCACTTACTTGAATTGCTTTTGAACTTTTGCTTGATGTGGTCTTTGACCGATTGCGCGCCGATTCTGAGATCAACTAATTGCACAGGTTCGTCGGGGTATCTCTGAATTTCCAATGTTTTGTCCAAGTCCTGCGTTTGAGCCGAGCCCGCTCGGCTGCCTTCGTTTCCCAGCCATACTGCAAGCGCAACAAACAACACGCCTACAGTTACCCAAACATGAGATCTATATTGCGTCATTACTACCTCCCAAGTACGGTTTTCTGGGCGCAGGGAGAAATCTCGATGGGGAAAGCAGAAACGTATCTGGGCGGGAAGGAAGGGAGTGTGCTGGGGGGTAAAATCAGGTCAAAAGAATGGCGGTTGCTTGGGGCTGTTCGGCCTCTTTATACGTCCGGCAACTGTTAAAGTCAATGTGAAACTACTGCGGAACAATATGAAAAAGTTTATCTCGGTTCTTGTTGTTATCGCGTCATGCCAAATCCTCACATCGAACGTGACGCTATGCGACTTTCGGGGATGAGCTCGCTGGCGAGGCTGCGCAGGATCTCAGCCACGTCCTCGCGTTTCTCCGGCGACCACTCGGGCCAAAGCTCCGCAAGGTGTTCGCGGCGCGCGGCCGCTAAGCGGTTGTAGATTTCGCAGCCGGCACTGGTGAGTCGATACACATCACTTTCCGGAGCTGCTGAAATTAAGGACTTATCAAGTAGTTCCCTCTTTGCTATTTGAACTTTGGCCGGCTCGAGTTTTCCTCTGCGTCCCAGCTTGTAAATGCTCTTACCCGGCTTACGTTCGATCTGCACCAGCAACCATGCTGCTTCAATACCCACATCGAGCCCGGCACGCTTGACTATCGCGTCAACATAACCACGCCGCACCGCGCGATCAGCCAGCAAAGCCAGTCCAGGCAGTAACAGCGCGCGCGAATCCAAATTCTGTGGCAATGCAAACGCATGACCGCAGATGTCTGCTTCCGTACCTGCGGCTATTGTTTCCCTGAGACGTCGTCCCGGTAACAAGAACGAGAGTAACAGCCCTACGAACGCCACCGCAGACGCAACTAAAAACACGGTGCTCAACGACACCATCATAGACTTCGTCTCGACGAGCCGTGTGGAGAGCACCGCGCCGAGCAGCGTAGTACCCAGCGAACCCCCGACGAGGCGAAACAAAGTCGCATTCGATGTCGCAACACCAAGATCGTGATACTCAACCGCGTTCTGCACCGCGATGATCAGCATCTGCATGAAGAAGCCGAGCCCTAGCCCTAGCAGCAGCATTAAACCCGCAATGGTGAGATTCGTCGTCTCTGCGGTCATTCTCGAGAATAGAAACAACGCCAGCGTCACTGTGGCTGTGCCGATAATCGGAAATATCTTATACCTGCCGGTACGACTCGCAATCTGTCCTGCAAGAGTGGATGTGACAAGTGTGCCGGCCATAAATGGAATCGTCCGCAGACCGGATTCGGTCGGGCTCATCCCCTTCACTATCTGAAGAAACAACGGCAGGTAAGTGATGGAGCCCAACAACGCAAAACCGTTAATTAATCCCATCACCGACGTGACCCACACCTCCCTGATGCGAAACAATCGTAACGGGAGAAGCGGCTCCTCGGCCCGTCGTTCGACGAAGATGAATACGATTAAACCAACAGCCGACACGACCATCAGCCCGATCATTAACGGAGACGAAAACGGATAAGCAGCGCCGCCGAGATCTGTCACCAGAACCACTGCCGCAAGCGAAGCCGCTAACAATCCGGCACCGAGATAATCAATCGCGTGTTGTTGGTAACAACCGAGCGCCGGCAGTGTCGCCGTTAAAACAATGAGGGCGAGAATTCCGAGCGGCAAGTTGATATAGAAGATCCAGCGCCACGTCAGATTGCTGGTGAAGTAACCACCGAGAAGCGGCCCGGCAATTGAACCAACTCCGAGTACGGCGCCAAAGATGCCCTGGTAACGTCCGCGCTGAATCGGCGGGATGATGTCGCCGATTGCCGCTTGAGTCGTCAACATCAGTCCACCACCGCCAAGGCCCTGGATCGCACGAAAGAGAATCAAGTGCGTCATGCTGCGACTCAAACCACACAATGCCGAGCCGAGCAGAAACAGCACGATGGCAAATTGGAGTACACGCTTGCGTCCGTAAAGATCGCCGAGTTTTCCGTAAATCGGAGCCACGATGATTTGTGCCAGCAGGTATGCGGTGACAACCCACGAAAGGTGGGCCACGCCACCGAACTCGTTGGCGATAGTGGGCAACGCGGTAGTGAGAATGGTTGCGTCGAGCGCGCCGAGCAACATCACGAGCAGCAACCCGCTGAAAACTACGAGCACTTTATGGGGCGAAATAACACGTGAAGGCAGTTCGTGAGAAATGGTGAGTTGCATCGCTACAAGAAAGCACAAAAAGCACAAATTAGTTTTCGGAACTCTTGTGTTTTTTGTGCAGTTTGACGGAAAGCTACGGTAGTGCCTCAGTTTGAAATTTGGATGAATACGCCGAAGGCGTTCGCTAATTTCAGCCCAAGGTTGCAGCGTAGCGACAACCTTGGGATCAGAACATCAAATAGTCATTGAACCCTGAAAGGGTTCGCCAACCGCTTAACCCTTTCAGGGTTTAGTGGCAATTGAAATTCCCCCCAGGGTTCTCGCGATGCTCGAACCCTGGGCTGGAATTAGCGAACGCCTTCGGCGTATTCATCCAAATTTCAAACTGAGACACCACCATCCTACTAATCGATTGACTTGCTATGCTGCTTTTGTCTCAGGAATGAGCTCGCGCGCGAGGTGGCGCAGGATCGCGGCCACGTCTTCGCGCTTCTTTGGCGACCACTCGGGCCACAGCTCCGCGAGGTGCTCGCGGCGCGCGGCCACCAGGCGGTTGTAGATTTCGCAGCCGGTATTCGTGAGTTTGTAGACATCTGAAGTCGAAGCTGCTGCGATTAGAGATTTATCGAGTAGCTCCGCCTGCGCCGTTTCGACCTTGGCTGGATCAACCTTCCCTTTGCGGCCGAGCTCTTGAACGCTCACATCCGGTTCACGTTCGATCTGGGCCAGCAACCAGGCCGCTACCGCACTGAGATCAACGCCGGCACGTTCCACTATCGCCGTCACGTAACGGCGCCGCGCGCCACGATCAGCAAGCACAGCCAGTCCGCGCAGTAACTGCGCGCGCGAATCCGCATCCTGCGGCATTGCAAACGCCTGTCCGATATCGCCGCCGATGTCTTCTTCCGTGGCTGCGGCAATCGTTTCTCGCAGCCGTCTCTCCGGTAATAAGAATGAGAGCAGGAACCCGAGCAAGGCGACACCGGAAGCGACTAAGAACACCGTATCCAATGACGCCATCAAAGACTTGGTCGCATTTAACTGCGTCGCAAGCACGGCGCCGAGCAATGCGGTCCCCAACGATCCGCCGATGAAGCGAAACAGGATCGCGTTCGAAGTCGCAACTCCGAGGTCGTGATAGTCAACCGCGTTTTGCACCGCGATGATCAGCATCTGCATGACAAACCCGAGCCCAAATCCGAGCAGCAGCATGAGCGCCGCAATTGTGAGATTGGTAGTCTCCGCGGTCATTCTCGAGATCAGAAACAACGCGGTCGTTACCATCGTCGTACCGATGATGGGAAAGATCTTGTACCTGCCAGTGCGACTCGCGATCTGCCCGGAAAGAATCGACGTGACGAGCGTGCCACCCATGAGGGGAATCATCCGCAGGCCGGACTCGGTCGGGCTCATTCCCTTCACTATCTGAAGAAACAACGGCAAATAAGTGACGGAACCCAGTAGGGCAAAACCGATAATTAAACCAATAGCCGAAGTGACCCAAACGTCTCTGATGCGAAAGAGTCGTAGCGGCAGAACCGGCTCCGCTGCACGTTGCTCGACGAAAATGAACGCGATTAGACCAACAACAGCAACGACAATTAACCCGATCATCAACGGAGACGAGAAGGGGTAAGCAACGCCGCCGAGATCTGTCACAAGGATCACCGCCGCGAGCGAAGCCGCTAACAATCCAGCACCGAGATAATCAATCGCGTGTTGCTTGTATGAGCTCTGCGCCGGCAGTGTCGCGGCCAAAACGACGAGTGCGAGAATGCCGAGCGGTAAGTTGATGTAGAAGATCCAGCGCCACGTGAGATTGCTCGTGAAGTAACCGCCGAGAAGCGGTCCAGCAACTGAAGCGACTCCGAATGCCGCGCCGAAGATGCCCTGGTAACGTCCGCGCTCACGTGGCGGGATGATGTCGGCGACAACCGCCTGCGTTGTCACCATCAATCCGCCACCACCGAAACCCTGAATCGCACGAAACAGAATCAAGTGAGTCATGGTCTGACTCAAACCACACAACGCCGAGCCGATCAGGAAGATCACGATCGCAAACTGGAGCACGCGCTTGCGTCCGTAGAGATCGCCGAGTTTTCCGTAGATCGGAGTGACGATTGTTTGTGCGAGCAGATAAGCAGTGACGACCCACGAGAGATGGGCCAGGCCGCCGAGCTCGTTGACGATTGTCGGGAGTGCGGTGGCGACGATGGTGGAGTCGAGCGCCGCGAGCAGCATGACCAGCAGCAACCCGCCAAAGATGACGAGCACTTTATCTTGCGAGATAGTTGACGGCAGGTCAGCAGACGCGATGGCTTGCATACCAACAAAGAAGCATAAAAAGCACATACGGTCTTCGCTAAGGTTTGTGCTTTTTGTGCGTCTTGTGGCTAAAGTTTCTCGGTTCTATTCCTGTCGCAGTGCGATTAGTGGATCAACTCTGGTGGCGCGGCGCGCGGGAATCCAACACGCCAGCAACGCAATCGCCATCAACAAGACGCCAACGCCGATAAACGTTAACGGATCAGTTGTGCCTACGCCGAGCAACAAGCTCGCAAACACGCGCGTCAACGCAAACGCTCCGACGAGGCCGAGCACGAGTCCGATGATCACCATGCGCATTCCCTGGTTGACGATCATCCGCAACACGTCACGCACACTCGCACCGAGCGCCATCCGAATTCCAATCTCGCGCGTTCGCTGGCTGACTACGTACATCATCACGCTGTACAAACCCATCGTAGCCAACACCAGCGCGAGCACGCCAAAGGTCGTGGCCATTCCCGCCGCCACACGCGGGCCCCAGTAAGGAATCGCCATGTTCTCTTCATTGATCATCACACCGACGACCGGCAGGCGTGGATCCATTTGCGCGATCTCTCGTCGCGCCATTTCGGTCACGGCTCCCAAATCGCTGCCGGATTGCGCGCTGATCGCGAGAGTGACTGCGCCGTGCGACTGCTGGTACAACGGCAGAAACATGTACGGCTGGCGGTCTTCGTACAAGCTGCGATACAGGCCGTCTTTCGCCACCCCGATGATCTCAATCAACAGTGTTCCCTGCTCGAAACGAAAGCGCCGTCCCATCGCATTCGCAACCCCACCATAAAACCGGCGCGCAAACTCCTCGTTGACGATCACTACTCGCGTCGCATCCGCGTTGTCGCGCTCGGTAAAATCGCGTCCCTGTACAAGTGGCGTTCGCATTGTTTCGAAGTACTTCGGCGAGACGTAATTGCACTTCGCAACCACTCCCTGGTTCGGCAGCGGATCTGCTTCGCCCTCTTTCACGATTGGACCACGCGAGAGATCACCCGCTTGCAGCGGCAGATCGTCAGTCAACGCCGCCGCACGCACACCTGGTTGCGTCTCAATACGGCGCAGCAACTCAGGAAAGAACCGCCAGATCTGCTGTTGGTCGTAACCCAACAGCCGCGGGTTGATCATCATCGTGACCATGTTGTCAGTTTTGAAGCCCGGATCTGTCTCGAGTGCTTTGCGCAAACTGCGAATAAACAGTCCCGCACAGATCAACACCACGATCGAGATCGTGACTTGAGCAACTACGAGTGTGCTCCTCAGATTCAACCGCCCGCGCTTCTTTGATTGCCCGGCCGCACCTTTAATCACAGCTACGAGATCAGTTCGCGAGGCGAGCAACGCTGGCGCGAGTCCAAAGATGACCGCAGTGACCAGAGAAACTCCGAGCATCCATTTCAACACGTAGCGGTCTGGGGAAACATCGAACACTATGGGATACGGCACTGGGGGAAAACTCGCGTGTATCATCTCGGCGCCCCAGTAAGCGAGTCCCCAACCAAGCACCCCACCTAACAGCGCCAGCAACACGCTCTCAGTCAGCAGTTGTCGCACGATGCGAGCGCGCCCTGCGCCGATCGCGAGCCGTGTGCCGATTTCTTTCGCACGCGTCGCCGCACGCGCGAGCATCAGGTTCGCCACGTTCGCGCAAGCTAACAGCAACACCAGACCCGAAACACACAAAGCCATGAAGCCGCCGTACTGAATGATCTTTGTCCCGGCATCAAAGCGCCCGTCGATCTCGGTTGTGAGTTGAATCTTAGTGTTTGCAATTTCCGGATATTGCTGCGCGAGCGCACTCGCGACCTGATTCATGTCTGACTCGGCCTGGGCCATGGTGACGCCCGGCTTCAAACGGCCGTAGAGTTTGAAAAGCGTGTAGGCGCGATCGGTTCTCCACTCGGGTCGACGACCGAACTTCTGGGCCATCATCGCCGGCACCCAGTACGAGTGACGGAGGTAATACGTCGAGCCGACGAACGATTCCGGCATCACGCCGATGACACTGAACTGCTGTCCGTTCAGATGAAAAGCTTTGCCGATCACATTCGGGTCCGACTTGAACTGTCGCTCCCATACGGCGTGACTGATCACTGCGACCGGATGCGCGTTGGGCGAGACGTTTTCTTCCGGCAGAAAGGTGCGACCGAGGATCGGTTTCACTCCCATCACGTCGAAGTAGTTGCTCGTGACGAGCTCGCCCCAAACGACCTCTGCGCGCTGGCTGTCGTCAGCACTGCCGCTCTCTCCCACACTGATGCCGCCCGAAGTCTCGCGCGACGCGCAGAGGTCTGCAAACGTGTTGTTTCGCTGACGCAGGTCTTCATAGTTCGCGTATGAAAACTCGCCCCACACTTGGGCGTCTTTTTTGCTGCCCCAATAGGAGGTGATCAATTCCTCTGCGTTTGGGACGGGCAAGGGTCGCAGTACAAAGCCGTTCACGGCGCTGAGAATCGCCGTGTTCACACCGATACCCAGACCGAGCGCGAGCACAGCGACCGCGGTGAAGCCCGGCGCCTTGCGCATCATTCGAATTCCATAACGAACATCCTGAAACATCGCGTCCTCCCAACGGTAGGTCTGCATCCAGAGCGCGTCCCAGAACGCGCTCGCGCTGCGCCATGCGAGATTAGTCTTCGTGCGCCAGTTCAACTGCTCCCAGTCGGCAAGCAGTCCTTCTCGATAGCGCAGCTCTCCGATCCATTCCTGCCGCCAGTCGGCACGCACATGGCCCGGCACGATCACGCCGATGAATGAGATCAGCCACAGCCAGGGCCGCTTTATTGATTGCTTTGACATCAGCTCTTCTGTTTCGCAGGTTTGTCTGAGACGAGTGGCTCGAGTTGCGACAGCAGTCGAAAACGCTGGCGCGCTTCGGCGAGTGCGGTGCGGCCCGCTTTTGTCACTTCGTAATACTTGCGTGGCGGGCGCTGCTCGGCGAGTGCGATCGACTGTTTCTCCCATTTGGACGCGACGTAGTCAGCGGATTCGAGTCGTCGCAGCGCGGGATAGACGGTGCCGCTCGCGAGTCCCGTTACGGCCATGATGTCGAAACCATAGCCATAACCGTTCTCGATCGCTTGCAGAGTCAGCGCCATGGTGTAGGACAGGTAGTTCTTTTTCATTCCTTCTCCTCGCACGCTAGATGCCTATACGTATAAATATCTACATAGGTTCCTGTCAAGTAGAAATTTCAGACTCTGCGTGATCTTTGCGTCCTCTGCGGCTCTGCGGTTTACAGGGTTTACTTTTACCGCAGAGCCGCAGAGGACGCAGAGATTACGCAGAGAAAAACTTCAAGTAGGTCACTATTTGAGATCGTAAAGGCGTGTGTCAGGATGGTAGAGGCGCCAGTCGAACCAGTAATCTTCGAGGACAAACACTTTTTTTAGCTGCTTCCCGGCGAGCGGTCCGCCAGTCGCCTTCCCTTCAAAGTTCCACGTGCTGCCGGTTTCTGCATCGACCAGTTGAAAGCCACCGCCGTCCGTCTTTTGAAAGAACTCCAGGCGCCGCCCGTCAATCGTCCGCTCAAACGCACGCACCGAGCGACGGTCGTCACCCAACACGACGACGATCGGAGTCGATCCGACTAAATCGATGATCGCGCTTTGCTTCTGCAACGCGTCCAACGGATAAGCGACCGACTTCCCGTCAACGGTAACGCCCATCACGAGCGTTCGCGGGGCGAGGCGTTTATCGACGTCAACTCCCTCCACCACGCGCATTCGTCCAACCTTCGTTTCCCAGTCGGCCTTTTCATACTGATCCCCTGAAGCAATCTTCTCGTCAGGCCGCAGCACACGCCCTTGCGGCTGCTCGCGTTTCCAGATCGCGAATGAGACCTCGTCGTGAAAGACACTCTTGAGCTGGTGACCCTGCAGTGGACCATGAATCGCTTTGCCACTGACCTGTTGCCACCAGCTTCCCGTCTCTTCATCGCGCATGATGAAGTTCTGGTTGTTGATGCCTGCGAGGTGAAAGTGCAGCACGCGCCCGTCGACTGTTGATTCCCACACCAGACCGGTGTGACAGAGCGTTCAATAGGTCGCCACAATCGGCGTGTCGCCAACCGTGTCCTGCACAACATGGTGATAGCCCATCAAGCGAATCGGGTATGCCACTGATTCCTTGCCGATCGTGACGGACAACACTCGATCGTCGTCATTTACAAACGTCGCATCGTTAGCTTTGGCGTACGCGGGATTCGGCAGCGGATTGAACATCCACTCGAAATGGTTCTGACGCGCGAGCCAGGTTGCCGCGAACACGGGCACGAGGAGAAGCACGAGTATGATCCGGCTCCACCAGCGGCCTCCGAGCCACAGCTTGATCGTTAGGGTGAGGATGAGTAGCGAAGCCAGTACGGTTATCACTGGCGACCAGCGACGCATCACGTAAGAAACTTCGACGACGCGCGGCGTTTGCGCCTTGAACGGCATGATCAGGAAGACGGGTGTCAACACGATCGCGAGCACGATTGCGATCAGCACGAAGAGCGAGAGCCAGACGAGTTTGCGGCGCTCGTTGGCCCAATGGGAAAGTCGAGTCAGAACATTAGGCATGTTTATCTCCAGTTCGACGCTTTGTCTTTCTGATCATCGCTATTGCCCATAACACTCCGACGGCCAGGAACGGAAGCAGATACACCAGCAAATCCCAGCGGCCGTAACCGGGCGGTGTGGCTTCGACCGTTGTGGTTGTTTCGGCGTTGCCATGCGAGCTTTGCAGCCGCACACGCACGCGCCAGAGCTCTTCGGCGTCGAAGTGCACGAGAGCGCGATATTGCACCTGGCCTGACACGCTCTCGCGTTCGCCGTTATAGAAAGCTTCCGGCAATCGACCGCTTGCAGGCTGCACGCCTATTTGGACTTGCAAGTCCGGTGGTAGCTCTGACGGCGTATTGACGATCACGAAGAAGAGCGCGTCCCCGACGTCAGGATCAGACCAGAGTGAAACGAGGTAACGATCGAGTTTTTGATCTACGAATAACGGGAACGGCGGTCCTTCATGCGCGATCGTGGTTTGGGCCAGTAGCAAAACGATGATCAGCGGCAACACGTGTCGTCGAAAATGTGAACCGCTGCTCATTCGATAGGTAATCGTTGACAGGATTTACATGATTTTTCAGGATGAACATGTAAATCCTGCCTAAATCTTGTCAATCCTGTCTAACTCAACCGCCGCCGAGTGCGACTGCGCGCATTTCCATTGGCTGCGACATCAGCCAAAACGCTGCGGCTGCGATGACGATCGACAACACCGCCCACACAACAAACACACGCATGGGCCGCAGCTCGTCAGCGGACGCAATGGCGTAACTTACCAATAGAGACCCAAGCAATCCAAGTACGATAAACCCAAACTCAAACAACTGGACCACATTCGGCGCCAGGCCGGGCGTGCCCCACCGCGGCTCGCCGAGAAAACCCGCCGCAGACTGTATAACCGGAACGATCGTGTAGAACCCCGTGAGAAAATGAAAACTAAAGTGCGCCAGCCAGATCCCGAATCCGAGCGGCGCGAGTGAATACGAGTAACGAACAGCGATCGACAGCACCGAGTTCTTATTCCCACCCCACACGCGCGTCAAACACGCCGCTACACCCAGCAACAGCACTGGCTCCACAACCAGAAACAACGCAAACACAAAAGCAAGCAACGGCAGCTCATACCTGATACCGACCGCATTCGCGAGCCACTGCTCGAGCGCATAAACCGGACTCACCATCCCAAACGCGTTCAGCAAAGCGCCAAACGTAAACACAATCACGAGAGCAGCCAGATCGTTACGCCTCGAGATGAACCCAACACCAGCCCGCATCGGATCCACCGTCAACTCCGTCGCCGGCACACGGCTCATCACACCAACATTGTCGTGTGGACACGCCTGCACGCAGTCGAGACAGAAGTTGCAATCGAGATTGCCGGTCTTGCGTGGTTGAAACAGCGCGAGCTCACAGCCGCGCTGAATCACGACGAGCGGAGCCGCGGGCTCACGCACCCCGCGTATGCAATCCTTCGTCGCACACTGCGCGCACACATCGTGATCGCGAACCGTGACTTCGAGTGGCGAAGCCGTCGAAGCAATGAAGTTAAACTGCCCGATCGGGCAGACAAACTTGCAGAACGTCGCATGCTTGAAGATCGAGTCGATCACAAGCGCGCCCGCGAAGTAAGTGATGATCAGCCACGCGGTCCACCACGGCGACGCCCAGAGATCGAGCCACTCGTAAACAAACAGCATCGCGACAAACAGTCCGATCGAGAGCCACTTGTTACGCAAAGCACGCGGCCAGTTGCGCACCGGGCGCACGAACTTACGCACGAAATTCCGCACGAGCATGAACGGGCACGCGAGACAAAAGAAATTCCCGGCGAACAGGAGGACCAACACGAGCGCGCCGCGAAAGTGAACCCACGTGAACGTCGTCGCAAGGTTCTTCGGCGCGAGCTGCGGACCAAAGAGCCCGTGGAGGATCATCGCGATACTGATGATGAATAGTGGGATCTGAAACAGCGTGCGGGCGTGGCGCTGCTTGAGCAGGCTGCCGATGAGAGGAACGCGCAACAGATCGAATTGACTACTACTCAGGCTGGTGCAACTCCCTTGATTTCTAACTGCCGCTCCACCTTCGCGCCGTCAGGCAGAGTCAAATGAACGAGAACGACCCAGTCTCCGGCCATCGAGAGCTCCATGTTTGCGCGGTAACGTCCCGGCTCGGTTTCCGCTGCGTCGGCGAACACCGGCGTCATGCCCGCATGCGACATGTTGCCTTCAAGTTTTATGCGAGCTCCTCTTAATGGCTGTCCAGAAGCATCGATCACACGTAACGTGATCGTCGCCTGCCCGACACGCGGCGGTTGCGGCGCGATCTCATGCGTCACTGTAATATTCGTTGTCGCCTGACTTGTACAACCAGCCGCCAAAAAGCACAAAAGGCACAAACTGCTAATCAATTTTGTGCCTTTCGTGCCTTTTCGTGGCGGCATCACCGCATCAAGCAGCGACTGCCTGCATTTGCTCACGATGCAAAGAGCAGGTACACGCCGCGACCTCTTCTCCCTTTGGTGGAAACAGGTGGTAGTACATCGCAACCACCATCGGAATGAACACGATCGCGTTATAGAATAGATGTATCTCGACGCGAAACTTCGGAAAAAACGTCTGTAGAAAACTGATCGGCACTGGCGAGCCGAACCAGTAGTGATGCGTCAGCGCCTGGTACTGTAAAACCGCGTGCTCGATGTGGTGCCAGAACTGAATCACGAGCGCGATGGTCCACCACTTACGCGAAGTCCCCGTAAAGCCTTTTCTTAAAGTCCAGATACCGATAAGCATCACGATCGCGTAGCCGTAATGCATCAGCTCCGAGCTCACGAGCCACGGAAAGAAGTAACCGAGAACGCCGCCCGCGCGCGGCCGCGCCCACCCGAGCACATAAATCTGATACGCCTGAGCCAGGTGCTCAGCCCAGTGCGCCAGCACGACAAATGTAAAAATATTCAGCGCGCGTTTGTGCCAGACGGTGTTTAGTTTGTCATGAAAACTAAACTCGGCAGAGCCAATCCGCGTAGGGTGTGCGGCTGCTGACATCTCCGGACCTCCGATGTGATATTTCAGAGTCGAGCCATCTTATGACGGGTAGTGCAATTAAGTAAACACCAGACAGTTAATTGAAGCGTTTTGCGAGCGACTCGAGATACGCATCGATGGTGGCTGTGTGTCCGAAGATGTAGCGCGACATGAAACGGAAGAGCACGTTAGAGACTTCACCGTCTTCGGTGATCGTCACGAGCGTGCCACCGTCGTCTGGCGCGAATGAGTAAGTCCACTGGCCTGAATAGCCGAGATCAGTATCGCGAATGCGCGTCATCATTCGCTGTGCTGGAACGTCTTCGACGAGCTCGTAGTTCACCGTTCCGTGTTTTGCTTCCTCACGAAAGTAGACTGGTTTACCCGGTTGCGCATCGACGTCGATCCGTTTGACATCCGCGCGCCATTGCGGGGCTGAGCCGAAGTCACGGACCACTGCGTAGACTTCCTGCGGAGATTGTCGTAAGTGAATCGAGCGCGAGACGACGTGCGCTTTCGGCAACCTCGATCCGATCAGGGCCATGATTCCGGCCAGCAGCAACAACCCACCGACAATCCCTGCGACGATAAAGATCAGCAGCTTCATTGTTCTTCCTCCGGATGGCAAAATAGTTCCTCAAACCGAACGAATTTAGCCGCGGATCTACGCGAATGAACGCCGATCTGCGTTTATCCGCGTGAATCCGCGGCTAAAAATTACGCTGCGGCGGATGTTTTGCCGTCTCGTCTTGCGCTACGCGCCGCAGTGGCGTACAAAAGGCACCGGTGGCTGAATTTTCCCCCGGCGCGACGCTTTCCCATTATCGCATCATCAGCAAAATTGGTGCAGGCGGAATGGGTCAGGTGTACCGGGCGCAGGACACCGAGCTCGGGCGACCGGTCGCATTGAAATTCCTGTTCACCGAGCTCGCCGCTCATCAAAGCCGGCTGAACCGTTTCATCCTCGAAGCGAAAGCCGCGTCGGCGCTCAATCATCCAAACATTCTCACCGTTTACGAAATCGGCCGTGCCGATGGCATGACGTTCATCGCAACGGAGTTCGTCGAAGGCGAAACTCTCCGCCGCTACATGCGCCGGCACCCAAAGCTGCCCGAGATACTCGATATCGCAATCCAGATAGCTTCCGCACTCGTGGCCGCACACGCAGCCGGCATCGTCCATCGCGATATCAAGCCGGACAACATCATGGTCCGCAGCGACGGCATCGTGAAACTGCTCGACTTCGGTCTCGCGAAGCTGATGGAACGCGGTGAGTTGTCATCAGGACCGGAAGAAACAACAGTCGCACTCGTGAACACTGAGCCGGGCACGATGCTCGGCACGGTCACCTACATGTCGCCCGAACAAGCGGCTGGACGCGATGTTGACGCGCGCTCAGACATCTGGAGCCTCGGCGTCGTGCTCTATGAGATGGTGACGAATCACACGCCCTTCGAAGGCGCGTCGAAGAGCCACATCATCGTCGCGATTACCGATCACGAGCCGCAGCCCATTACTCAACTCGCGCCCGATGTGCCGGAGCCGCTCGAATACATCATCGCTGAGGCACTCACGAAAGATCGTGAAGAACGTACGCAAACAGCGAAAGAGATGCTCGGCAAGCTGCGAAGGTTGAAGCAGAGGCTTGAGTCCGGTGCAACGATGTCTGACTTCAGTCGTTCGCTGGGGCCGCAGTCGTCAATCGGACCGCTTGAGAGACAAACCACGTTGCGTGATCCCGCCGCTGCGACAATGCGATCACGCAATATCGCAGATACCCAAGCCGTCTCAAACGTTGAGACTCGACGGAAGATGAGAGTCCCAATCGAAGCGCTCATGCTTGGCTTGCTCGTCGTCAGCGTGATTGGGTTTGCCGTTTACAAGCTGTTCGCTAAGCGTGAAGAGGTCGGGCCGGCGAAGATGACGGCGTTGACCACCGGCGGCAAGATCAACGGCGAAGACATCAACGGCCAGGTCTCGATCTCGCCTGACGGCAAGTACGTCGTCTGCGCTGCGAACGATTCGAAACAGCAAACCAGCCTGTGGATCCGGCAAGTAGCGACGAACAGCCTCGTGCGCATCGTTCCGCCAGAGACTGGTGCTTACTACGGCACGACTTTCTCTCCGGACGGTGAATTCGTCTACTACGTCGCCACGCTCGAGAGAAACAACTTCGTGCCGACGCTCTATCGCATTCCCGTGCTTGGTGGCACGCCAGCGAAAGTTCTCGATCATGTTTACAGCCCGGTCGGCTTCGCGCGCGACGGAACGCAGTTCGCTTTTGTACGACGAAACCAGAACGACATGTCGCTGATGATCGCAAACACTGACGGCAGCGGAGAGCCGCGGACTATCGCCGTCAGCAAACAACCGGAAGGCTTCTCGACTTCAGGACCATCGTGGTCTCCTGACGGCAAGGAGATCGCGTGCGGCATGTTCAAAGCGGGCTACTCGACTGTCGTGAAGGTCCCGGTCATAGGCGGGAATCCGGCGCCGATTGGTTCCGAGAAATGGGCCAGCGTTGGTCGCGTGCTCTGGCTTGCAGACGGCAGCAGCCTGGTCATTACTGCGCAGCCTGAGTTTTCGTCGATCGGAACACAGGTGTGGCTGCTTCCGTATCCCAGCGGTGCGGCCCGAAGAATCACGAACGACTTGAACGGTTATGGTGAAGTCAGTGTCGGGGTCACCGCTGATTCAGGCACGATCGCTACGATTCAACAGGTGAACGCGAGTAGCATCTGGATCACGTCTGCGAATGAAGATGAGAGTCGCGCGCGGCAGATCCTTAAAACAAGTCTTCCCGACATCGTCGCCTGGACGCCGGATGGAAGGGTCGTGTATGCGAGTCGCACCGGGGAAAACTGGGACATCTGGATCTCGAATGCGGACGGCTGGGAGGCAAAGCAACTGACTACCGACGCGTTCATCGATCACGAGCCGTCGGTTTCGGGTGATGGTCGCTATGTGGTTTTTCAATCGAACCGGCGCGGTGCGCGCAATATCTGGCGTGTCGATCTTGATGGCAATAACTTGAAACAACTGACGTCCGGGAGCTACATCGATGCAAATCCCGTTTGTGCTCCTGATGGCCGCTCAGTGATCTTCGTGTCGCAGCGCTCGGGTACAGCGAGCCTTTGGAAGGTCAGCATCGATGGCGGCGAGCCAGTGCAACTGACGAATCGTCCGGCGCAACTGCCGTCCGTCTCGCCTGACGGAAAGTTGATCTCGTATTTCTATTTTGACGAGCAGGCGGGCAATCAGCCGAAGCTGGCGCTTATGCCTTTTGAAGGTGGTGAGCCGGTCAAGACACTCGAGCTCCCGCGATCGGTGCAACCCCTCGCGTTTGGGTGGCTGCCTGATGGACGATCGGTAGCTTACGTCGATAATATCTCGGGAATTCTAAACGTCTGGAGCAAGCCGGTTGACGGCGGCGCCCCGAAACAGTTAACCGATTTCAAATCGGAGTTTGTAAACAGCTTTGCGGTGGCGCGTGATGGTAAGATTGCGGCATACCGCGTTTCCGCAACCAGAGATATCGTGTTGATCAAAAGTTTTCGATGACGCTCTTTGGCAGAGTCAATCTTTGAAAGGATTACAGGATTGAACAAGATTTACATGTTTCACATCTCCCAGCCTCGCCCTGTGTGACATTGAAAGGAGACGCCCAGATGAATCAAAAAGAATGGACCATCATGATTTACATGGCGGGTGATAACAACCTCGCCGTCGATATGGCTTATGCCATGGAACAGATCAAAGGTGTGGCGGCGACCGGCGCTGACAGCCCAAACCTTTTCGTTTACTACGACGGCAACTCGCCCGCGATTCCCACCCTTTACTGCGATTTCTCGGAACCGGGGAAAGCTCGCTACGTCCGGTCGTACAAAGTGCCGAACAAGCAATACCAGGTGCCGAAGAAAGAAAACGAGAACGCCGCGAACCCGCGCTCGATCCTCAACTTCGTCGACTGGTGTGTCAACAAAGTCGAAGTTGAGAACGACGGCGAGATCACGTTTGGACGCCGCGCGCAGAAGTACGCGCTGATATTTTCCGGACACTCGCTTGGCTTTCAGGACATCGGTTTGTTCAAAGACGAGACGTCGGGCAAGTCGATGAAGATGTCTGAATTTTATCTCCTGCTTCAGGGCCTCGTCAGCGGCAAAAAGGAATTACAGGAAATCGCGCAAGCAAATAATTGGCTCGACGACGAGCGCGAGATCGAGAACGAGCTGCTCGGCCAAAAACTCGACCTGCTTGGCTTCGATAGCTGCGTCATGGGCATGCTCGAGGTCGGATATCAATTCAACCACGTTGCCAAAACTATGATTGCGTCGGAAGGCAGCGTGCCGAGTGCTGGTTGGACTTACGCGAAGATACTTGGTTGCTTGACGCGCGAACACGATGTCGACACGCGCGGGGTGGCTGAGTTGTTTGTCAGAGAGTTCATTCGTAGCCAGGATTCGTACACAGTCGGCGGTGTGTCGGTCGACATGGCCGCGTGGGATTTGGGCCGCTTCAATCGCCTGGCTGACGCGTTCGACGAGTTGGCCCAGGCTCTGATCGAATGCTTCAAAGACCCGGAGAGTCGAATCTACCGTCAGATGGAACGAGCGATTCTGCACGTGCATTGGAAGTGCCAGTCGTACATGTACGATCAGAATGTCGATCTGGGCGACTTCTGTGAGTTGCTTGATCGGGAGTGTGGTCTGATCGTGGAAGAGCTCGGTGGCGGCGATGACATAGAGACTTTGAAGCGAGTGCAAAAAGAGTGTCGCAGTGTTTTGAAAGAGCTGCAAAAGGCTGTGATCCTTGGTGGGTTTAGTGGCGGTCTTTACCAGTACTCGAATGGTGTTTCGGTGTTTTTCCCGTGGTCGCGCGACGCGTATGAAGTGTCGCGGAAGAATTACGAGAGCCTGTCGTTTGTGAGAGACGTGAAACGAGAACGGGGGCTATCGTGGACTGACTTTTTGAAGAAGTATTTGTATGACGTGAGTCTTCGCAGATTTGCGGCGCCGTTTGAAGAGGCACCGGCAGGGTCGAAGTACAGGTACTACTCGGGTGTGAGATTTGATGAGCAACCGAGATCGATCGCGGCTAGTGGGAATGGCACTTCACGTACGAAGATCGCCGGTCAGGAAGGGACGAGGATCGCAGGCCAGGAAGGAACCAGGATCGCGGGCCAGGAAGGGACGCGGATCGCGGGCCAGGAAGGGACGCGGATCGCAGGCCAGGAAGGAACGCGAATCGCCGGTCAGGAAGGAACGCGAATCGCAGGCCAGGAAGGAACGCGGATCGCCGGTCAGGAAGGAACGCGGATCGCCGGTCAGGAAGGGACGAGAATCGCTGGTCAGGAAGGTACGAGGCTGGCTGGCGGCGGCGCGGGCGGATTTTTCCAAAGCATGCGCTTGTTTAAGAACGTCGAGAGCCGTTGGAACATCTCAGGCTTCACGAAGAAACCCGATGAAACGGAAGCTGAAGATCAGCCTTTGACCTCAAACGCGAAGGCAGGTGCTCAATAGCATGAGCTCACAAACCGATCCGCAAACAAGTATCGAGGCGAGAATGACCACGATGCGGATCATTTGGTTCGCTTTGATCTTGAGCGTCGGCATCTACTACATGATTACGCTCTTCGTGCGACGCTCAGAGGACGTCGCACCGAATCCGACCTTGTCGCTGGCGCTGGCTGTCGTCGCAGTGTCGGCGATAGCCGTTTCCTTTTTGATCAAGGCCAAATTGCTCGGCAAGGCCGTGGAGCAGCAAAACGTCGGAATGGTCCAGCAGGCTTACATAACGACATGGGCGATCACCGAAGTCTCAGCGCTGCTCGGCCTAATGGATTTCTTCTCAACTGGGGATCGCTACTATCACCTCTTCTTCGCCTTCGCAGCGCTCGGATTGCTCCTTCACACTCCACGCCGCGAACACGTAGAGAATGCGGCGTTCAAACCTTCGGTTTGATACTGTTTTTGGGCGCCGGAAGAACAACTGTAGGGGCGGCCCTCTGTGGCCGCCCGATCGGACTCAACCATCTTGGTCCCTCCGATCGGGCGGCCACGGAGGGCCGCCCCTACAATTGCTTCAACGAAGTCTGTATTAACGTATCGTTACATTAACTTAAGGTTTCTTAAACATCGCGTCGTCGATGGGAATGTTGTATTCGAGCTCATCCACCTGGACCACGAAAGTGAACGACTCGAACGCAAACCGAATTTTAAACGGCGCCTTCAAGTTACCTACGTCTTTGTAATCCTCCAGGTGCACTTTCACGAAAACCGTACCGCGCCCTTCCTGCCGCCGCGCCATGTCCCAACGCACGAGCAGTCCATTCTCAACATCGAAGAACAACTTTTCAGCAGGTCCTCGGTGTGGCTTGCCTTCAATCACATACATCTCACGTCCATTTAGTCGTGCCTTGTTGTCCAGCTTCATGCTCTCGAACAGACCCTTGATCTTCCCCGGACTATAGACTTCCGCATCGCGGTCGAGCTCGGCGATCTCCTGTGGGTTCGAATTCTCAAACGTCCCGGCCGGCGTCTGCACCCAACGCGCTTCGCCATCGAATCCCTTCTTCAGCGTTCCGATACGCGGAAACTCAATCGCGACTAAAGTCTTGTTTGGGTCCTTGGTCCACCCTTCGATTTTTCCGACCATGCCGCCGATTTGGAACGTGCCTTTCATTCTCTCGCTCGTAATCCCCGCGATCGCTTCCTTTCCGCCGAGCGCCTGTTCATAACGTTGCAGGATTTGGTCGATGGCGGCTTGTTCGCTTGGTGAAGGAGAAGCCGCGGGCGGCGGTGCAGTCGCAGGTTTACGAGTGCACGACAGTTGCGCCGTGATAAAAACAGCGATCAGCAATGAAGTTGAAAGACGTCTCAAGCTTCGCGCATGGTCCGAAAAGTAATTGAGTAGCGCAGCGCATCCACGCGGAGGATGCTGTGTTCCCACTCCGCTCGCGCCGGGCCGGTGAGATGGTAGGCCGAGCGTGGCTCTGTAAGGACATTAACACGGTCCCATTTTGTATTCACCTTTTTTCTGAAACGCAAAACGCACGGCGCAAGCAATGAGACGCCGACGACCTGCCCGAATACCGCCTTGTCGCGGTGCCAGCCGATGCCTGCGCCCGGGCCATACTCAGTCACGAGCACATGCTGGAAAACGTCGGGTTCGAGGGTGGCGAATGACGCCGCGCGCGACCTGAGCGGGAGGAGAAACTCGGGGATCTCGTCAGCCTTGCGAAGCTGGCCGCCGCCGGAAAACTCGTACTTCCAACCGAACGAGACAACGCGTCGCTTGCCTTTGTAGCCGTGAAACTCAAACTCCTGAAACGGCAGCTCGCGCACGTGCGCGACCAGCGCCTCTTCAGTGGCGCGGTCGATCAACTCTGGCTCATACTGGAAACCCTCGAGACGAGTCACGTCAGCAAAGATTACGCACAAAAGACACAAGAACGTCAGTGAACCTTTGTGATTTTTCTTCCTTTTTGTGGCTAACTATTGACCATGGTTCCCGTCTCGATTCTCGATCTCGTTCCCGTCATTCTCGGTGAAACACCACGCGAGGCGCTACGCAAGAGTCTCGATCTCGCACAGCACACCGAACGATTTGGCTACAAGCGCTACTGGGTCGCCGAACATCACAACATGACCAGCATTGCGAGCGCCGCGACTTCGGTCGTGATCGGATATCTCGCCGGTGGGACGTCGACGATTCGTGTCGGTTCAGGCGGTATCATGCTGCCGAACCATCCGCCGCTCGTGATCGCTGAACAGTTTGGTACGCTCGCGTCGCTTTACCCGGGCCGTATTGATCTCGGTCTGGGCCGCGCGCCTGGAACCGACTCCAGAACGTTGCGTGCACTGCGTCGCGACCCCGCACGCGAAAGTAGTTTTCCGCAGGACGTGTTGGAATTGCAGCAATTCCTCGCGCCTGCGAAATCTGGTCAAGCGGTGCGTGCCGTTCCGGGCGCCGGGACTGAAGTTCCGATCTGGATTCTCGGCTCGAGCACGTTCGGCGCTGAGCTTGCTGCCGAGCTCGGACTTCCTTACGCCTTCGCCTCACACTTCGCCCCCGACGCTCTCTTAGTCGCACTAAAGATTTATCGCGAACGTTTCAAGCCGTCGAAACAGTTGGACCAGCCATACGCGATGATCGGCGTCAACGTGGTCGCCGCTGATACCGATGAAGAAGCGCGCCGTTTATTCACCACGATCCAACAATCTTTTACCAATCTCGTTCGCGGCGCGGGCGGTAAACTCCAGAGGCCCATCGACAACATCGACGACTACTGGACCCCGGCGGAGAAACACCACGCCTCACACATGCTTAAGTACTCGATTGTCGGTTCGCCGGAGACTGTGCGAAGAGGGTTGGAAGACCTTGTTGCGTTAACAAAGACGGACGAGCTTATGATCGTCACCAGCGTCTACGACCACGAGGCACGCATCCAGTCGTACGAGATCGTTAGTGAACTCTGGCCCGACAAGTGAGATGCAGCGCCAACGGCACGAGATATGAAAGCCAGGGGCAAGCGCGAAGCGCGTCGCCCCTGGTTCCCAGGACAACACGAAATCGAGGCCTGAAAGGCCGAAATATACACCGGCGTAATTTCGCCCTTTCAGGGCTCGAACTCTTCTATAATTTCGTACCAGGGGCGACGCGCTTCGCGCTTGCCCCCTGGCTTTCATATCTCGCGCCGTTGGCGCTTCGGTTCGGGTTTACGCGGCTCTTAAGGCGTGGGTATGTCAACTATCGAAGCTGATTTTGATCGCCTGGCGCTCCTCGATGAGGAAGGGTGGACGGCGAATAATCATTATCATGAGTTATTGCTAAGGCATGTTCCGGCGAAGTGTGAGAATGCCCTCGAGATTGGGTGTGGGACAGGGGCGTTTGCGAGGCTGCTGGCAGCACGGTCTGAGCGAGTCGTGGCAATCGATCTCTCGGCGGAAATGATTCGCGTTGCGCGTGAGCGATCAAGAAAGTTTGAGAACCTTGAATTCGAGTTGGCGGATGCGATGACGTGGGACTTTCCCCATGCGCACTTCGACTGCATCGTTTCGATCGCGACGCTTCACCACCTCGATCAGCGTGAGCTGCTGCCGAAGATTAAAGACGCGCTAAAGCCGCACGGCATCTTCGTGATCCTCGATCTGGTCGAGTCGAACGGTTTGATCGAACGGATGCTTGATGTTATCGCGCTGGGTGTGAGTCCCGGTCTGCGGTTGATTCACAACGGTCGATTCAAACCGCCGCGCGAAGTGCGCAGGGCGTGGGAGCAACACGGCAAGCACGATCATTACTCAACCATCAAACAGATACGCGTGCTTGCGGATGAGATCCTGCCGGGCGCGAGTGTGAAGCGACACTTGTTGTGGCGCTACACACTCTGCTACCAGAAGCCCTAACGTTAAGAGCCGCCGAAGATATTTCCAACCTTGCCTGCGACGTCGCCGAGTTTGTCGGTCATGCCGCCGGCGCCACTCAACACGTTATCAACCTGACCAGCGAGCGGAGCGGGTAGCTTCTCCTTCAGAAAAGCCGATACCGTATTCACCGCAGAACGAGCCTGGTCCTCTGAAATTCCCGTCTTCTCAGTGATGCGTTTGATTAGTTCATCCATTTGTCTGTCTTCCCTTCCTACTCCTTAAGTAATGATTCGAGTTCTTTCGTTGCTTCTTCCAACGTCCGCTTCGCGTCGTCTACAGTCTTTTCAACCTCGTTCAATTCCTCGGCGACACTTTTTACGTGTCGAGCCGCTTCTTCCGACGCGGCAGTCGCCTTCTCCAACAACTGCTCTGCTTCGCGCCTGCGCTTCTCCGCTTCCTTCGCGTCCGCGTTAGCCTTTTTCTGCGCCGACTCTAAATGCTGCGCCCGCGCGCGTGCCTCGCTCAACGATTTCTTCGCGTCCTGCAGCGAGACTTTCGCGTTGGCTATCTTCGCCCGGCGCACCTCTTCCAGCCGGCGCACGTTGGCAGCCGTCTTCCGCGTTGGTGTGACAGGTTCGGGGTCTTCAGTATCTTCTATTACACTCGCGCCCGACATCAATGATGCGAGTGAATCAAAGCTCGGCGGATCGAGGTCCTGTGTCAGGCGTCCGGGAGTTGGACCACCGGGCAGCAGTGCGTAAGCGGACATCGCCTCGAGTGTCGTAGTGACGCGACGCAGTGTATCAGGTGACGGATTACTACCAGCCTCGCGCAATAACTCCTCTGCCAGATCTGACAACTGGACGAGGGCTTCGCGTCGCGCGTCGAGCGAGTCGCGCATGCCCGCGACCTTGCCGGCGAGCTTTAGCTTCTGGGCCGGGCGCAAGCGCTTCCCTGTCGCCATTAGCTGGTTGAATGCTGCACGATGGCTCCAGTAAATTTGGTTGACGGTCCATGCAGAAATTGAGGGCTTGGCGAGTAGCTTTACGCGATCGGCGTCGTTCGGCCGTCCTTCCTTCTTCAGCCGGGCAGCGAGTGTGTTGCGCGCGCTGGTAAACTCCGCCAACGGCAGCCGGAACAAGCCGTCCATATCATCGTCGAGGTTAGTTTTCATCCGCGTTGAGTTTACCATCGCGTGGTCCACAGAACAGGGTAGAGAAGGTCAAAATTGCAGTCGTCGATGCAGTGGTAATTTTTACGCGCACCGTGGACTTCATACGCCAAAGCGCCAAAGGCGGGGAATATGAGGCCAGGGGCAAGCGCGAAGCGCGTCGCCCCTGGTTGATTACACAAAGAAGGTTCGAGGCCTGAAAGGCCGAAATACACATCGGAATATTACGCCCTTTCAGGGCTCCAACGGCTTTGTTGTTGCTAACCAGGGGCGACGCGCTTCGCGCTTACCCCTGGCTATCATATTCCCCGCCTTTGGCGCTTCGGCGCGCTCTGCTGCGACGTATTCCGTCCCGTTGGCGCTCCGATTCGATGGAACTACGTCGTTCATATCGGAGTCTAAGGTTTCCATGAGTTCATCTATCTTTAAATTCTGCCTTGTCTTAATCCCCTTACTTAGCCTTGCGTCGCTACAGGCGCAAACGCTTTCCACGTGCCAGCCGTCGCCACCGCTGCCGCCGAATCCGAAATCGGGTGTGAATAGGCTTGTCTTCAGCAAAGACGGCAAAACTCTGGTTGTCGCCGGTAGCGATGGCAAGATCCGTCTGCTCGACGCGAACAGTGGAACCGTGCAACGGACGCTCACCGGACACACGAACGCAATCTACCTCGCCGTCTTCAGTCCCGATGAAAAACTCCTCGCGTCATCCAGCCGGGATCTGACCGCGCGAGTCTGGGATGTCGCTTCCGGACGCGAGCTTCATAAATTCACTGGCTTCCGCTGCGCCGTGAAGTCAGTCGCTTTCAGTCCGAATGGCCGAACAATCGCAGCGACGGGTAACGACGGTATGATCAAACTCTGGGACCTGAAAACCGGAAACGAGCTGCACTCGTTCGTGCACATCAACTCGGCAGACATCGACATGTCAGTGTATTCGGTCGCGTTTGATCGTATGGGGAAGAAAATCTATGGAGCAAATGGCGATGGGACCATCAGCGAGTGGGACATCGCTAAACAAAAAGAGACACGCGTGTGGAAAGCGCATGATGGCTATGCTTATATATTGCAGTTCAATCCCGATTACTCTTTGCTTGCATCGTCTGGCCAAGACGCCAAAGTGAAACTGTGGGACACTTCCAACTGGCACGAAGTGCGAAGCCTCTCGATGGCGCGCGCGCCCGCGGCTGTTAACATACCAAGCACTGGTCTGGCTTTCAGCCCTGACGGAAAACTGATCGCAGCAGGCGATTCCGGTTTCGATCAAAAGGTAACGACTTACGTGTACGTGCAGGCAGTCGTTTGGAAAGTCGACAGCGGCGAGAAGCTCTGGACGATTGAAGGCCACAAGTTCGACATCAACGGCCTGGCATTCACGCACGACAACAATTTCTTGTTGACTGGCAGTGTCGACCGGACGATAAAGTTCTGGGACATGAAGACGGGTCAGGAAACACGCACCCTTTCTCCGAACTAGATGAAGAGTTATCGCAAAGAACTATGGTTCAACGTGCCAGGGCGGCGTGCGTTTATCAACATCACGCCACAGGTTGAAGAGTGCCTGCGAGAAAGTGGCGTCGCGGAGGGGTTGGCGCTGGTGAACGCGATGCACATAACCGCGTCTGTATTCATTAACGACGACGAACGCGGGCTGCATCAGGACTACGAAACGTGGCTCGAACAACTCGCGCCACACGAACCCATCAGCCAGTATCACCACAACAAGACTGGCGAAGATAACGCCGACGCTCACATCAAGCGACAGGTAATGGGCCGCGAAGTCGTCGTGGCGATCACGCGCGGCAAGCTCGACTTCGGACCGTGGGAACAGATCTTTTATGGTGAGTTTGACGGCGGTCGTAAGAAGCGCGTGCTGGTCAAGATCATCGGTGAATAAACATGTCACGAACGCGAAGCACAGTTTTGCAAGCACTGCTTGGTCTGGCGCTGCTCTTCTGTTGCCTTGTGGTCCTGCAATCTTCGCCTCGTGCGATTGGCGCGATTCTGTTGCTGGTGCTCATTCCCTGCTATATTCGTTACCTGTTTACTTCAAAAACCAAATTGCTCAGGTCGATGTTTGTAGCTTTTTTGATAACGGTAAATCTGCCGGTTGATATCTCGCTGCAAAACTATCCCGGCCCGCCACGCTTTGTTCCACTGATCATGGGCATGCCTCGACCGGAAGACTTTGCTCGACAAGAACGTGGCGAAGTTGTATTAGGCGGTTGCATCATGAGAGACAATCCGCCCAAATGGATTTTGGTTTGGTAGTGACATGAAAACTAGAGCCCTCGTGCCAATGCTGTCTGTCGCCGACGTGGAGCGCTCAATCGCGTTCTACCGCCATCTTGGTTTTGAGATCGCCAACACGTTTGCCTGCGAAGGCGAGACGAAGCCGTCGTGGGCGTGGCTCCAGTCGGGCGACGCGCAGTTGATGCTCGCGGCTGCGGCCGAGCCGCTCGCCGCCAAACACACAGTCCTCTTTTATTTCTATGCTGATGACGTTGAGACGGCCCGCGCGTCGCTTGTCGAGGCAGGCCTGAATCCGGGCGAGATCGCCAGACCGTTTTACGCGCCGCAGGGTGAGTTTGAGCTCATCGACCCGGACGGTTACGTCGTGATGATTTCTCATTTCGATTAGTACGCAAGCGCACCGATCTGTCACTCATTCACTGGTACGCTACCTACGCTTCCCCTGGCAACTTAACGTTTCTCCCGCGCGTTCACGGAACGTCACAGGCGTTCTGTGGAACAATACTGTGTATTTTGAGGGAACATATGAAAACAAGAACAGTGCTGATGCTGATCGTAATACTGCTGCTTTTGGGGGTCGCAGTTTCAAATCCCGGCACGAAAGCAGTCGCACAGGGAGAAGGGTTAGCCGGTCGCACGATTACGGGAACCGTTTACTTTATCTCGGGCCGCAGGCCGGGCCTTTCGCTGCCATTCACGTTGATTATCAATCGAATCACCACGCCGGACGAGGTCACTCAACTCAACTCAGCGCTGCAGGCGGGTAAGCAGGACGAGCTGCTGCGAACACTGTCGCGCGCGGATGCGGGACGAATTCAGATTGGTTCGAATGTGGGTGTGCCGGCGAACGCGATAATGGTTTCCGATGCGGGAAATGGTCGAACGAAGATAACGGTTCTTTACCAGCGAAATTTACGCTTTGCCGAGCTGCGTTACGGAACGCGTTCGGTCGATTACCCATTCGGCTACGCAGAGATGTACGTGGGCCGTGGAGAAAACGAGGGCATGTTGATACCGGCAGCGCGGGTTCGTTTGCGCGACGGCAACACGTGGGAAGTTGAAGACTTCGGAACGTTCCCCGCGAGATTGATGGGCCTGAAGATCCGTGGCCGCAGCTCAGTGGGTTAGCAGTTTGAATTCAAGCGGCGGCCGAGTGTCGCCAACATCAAGGAGGGTATGTGATGAGTAACCAGCAGTTAATCAAATCTGCACACGTTTGGGCCCTGGGCGTGCTTCTCGCCTGCGGCGTCGGGGCCATCGCCGGCAAGGCTGGAATCAGAGGTCAGGAACAGAATTCCAACAATTCCAACCAGAACAGCAACTCCGGCAACTCGAACAGGAGCAATCGCAATTCACGAAACAATAATGCCACTGGCGAACAGACCGGCATGGGCAACATGACTTCACAGGACCGCAACTTCGTCATGGACGCGGCTATGGGCGGCATGATGGAAGTGGAACTCGGTCGCATGGCCGCGCAACAGGGCGCGAGTGATGCCGTGAAGCAATTCGGTCAGCGCATGGTTGATGATCATTCGAAAGCAAACGAGGAGCTGATGTCTCTGGCGTCGAGCAAAGGAATTACTCTACCGACTACGCTTGACGAAAAGCATCGCTCGCAGATGACGAAGATGTCGAGCATGACGGGGGCGGATTTTGATCGCGAATACGTGAAGATGATGGTGAGTGATCACCGGAAGGATGTTTCCGAGTTTGAGAAGGAGAGCACGCGCGGTACTGACGCTGATCTCAAGGCGTTTGCCGGTAAAACGCTCCCGACGCTGCAGGAACATCTGCGGATGGCAGAAGCGCTGCCTGGTGCCGATCGCGGCGGCAGCGGTGGCAGTATGAATAGCAACAGCGGTGGCTCGCGCAACAGCAACAGCGGCGGCTCGCGCAACAGCAACAGCAACCGGAACCGCAACGGCAACAGTAACGGCAATTCGAACAACTCGAACCGGCCGTAATTGGGCGCGGCGCCCGCACGAGCGCCAAAGGCGCGAGATATAATAGCCAGGGGCAAGCGCGCAGCGCGTCGCCCCTGGTTACTAACAATTCAAGCGATTGAGGCCTGAAAGGCCGAAATACAGCGTGCTATTACGCCCTTTCAGGGCTGGTACAGGTTTCATTATCGCGATCCAGGGGCGACGCGCTGCGCGCTTGCCCCTGGCTATCATATCTCGCGCCCTTGGCGCTCCCGTCGACAATCAAAGACTGCTAATCAGGCGGTAGACTGCGAACGCGGCAGTCAACATCAATGCTCCCAGCGCCGCTGCTCCAGCGAACTTCACCAGCCTCTCGTTCTCTGTAATCCACCGCTCGTTTCGTCTAAACCCAAGCCAACCGAGCAATAGACCACCAACAAGACCACCGAAGTGCCCGGCGTTATCAATAAACGCGAAGCCGAATATTCCGAGTAGACCAACCGAAATGATCGCCTGGACCATCAGCCTGAAATACCGCGGCGGGTATTTCGTCTTGTCAAAATACGCCGCCACAGTGATGAAACCCAACAACCCCATCAGCCCACCTGACGCGCCGACTGACGTCGAGTTCGGATACAGCAAAACACTGAAGACATTGCCGAGCGCGCCAGTGAGAATAAAGACCAACGGCACACATGCGCGCTGCACGGTCCGCTCTACAATCTTGGCGAGGGTGAGCAAGGCGAAGAAGTTCATCCAGAGATGCAGGAAACTCGCATGCATCAGCATCGCCGTAAAGACTCGCCAGATTTGCCCATTCTTCACTGCCGGCTTCACCAGGCCCGCAGCTTCAACAGAAAAATTCGACAACGCTTGTGCAATCGCAACCACAACGATGCAGCCGGCGAGCGTGAACGTGTAGCCACTGACCGACTTCTTTTCAACCCATCCTGTAAATCGCGCAGTACTGGCGTCGCTCGCGGCCTCTTCTGCGGTGTAGCGGCGCAGGCGCGCGTACTGCCAAATCCCCTCGGTCAAGACAACTGCACCAAACACAAAGAACAGATTGCGGTAGAGCAGACTCCATCTGTGGGCCACAATCGCAATCGTGGCGGCCAACAGTACGAGTGCGATGCCGGCCAAGATGGCATTGCGCGCGTGCTTTCGTAAGTTGTTGCGCGATATCTCAAGGAGGAACGGGACCGTAAAAGGTGATACTGGCTCAGATGTTTCCGGTGTCCAGACGTGTGTTACTGCCGGGTTGTTCTGGACGGCTTGGATGAGTTGTTCACGAGTGACGCCGACAGGCTGACGGTTGACGACGTAGCCATAATCGCTGGTCAGGGGTTTCGCTGGAACGTCGCCAACTAGCTCCCATTCGTGTTGTAGTGAGGTGGGTTCAATATTCATAATGCATGCGCGCGGAGTATACACTTGGCTGGCCTAAGGAGAGTAGCTTATGAGTATCGAAGTACGTGGCGTTTGCGTGTTGCTGCAAGTGTTTGACATGCCGACGTCGGTCCATTTCTACCGCGACATGCTTGGTTTTGAGATCGTGCAGACAACCACACCGCGTGAAGGTGATCAGTTTGACTGGGGCTTGCTGAGATTGAACGAGACGTACGTGATGCTAAACACTGCATACGAGCAGGACGATCGTCCAGCGCAACCTGACTCCGCCCGCATAGCAGCGCACCGCGACACGTGCCTGTACTTCAGTTGCCCGGACGTTGACGCGGCTTATCAACACCTGCGATCACATGGCATCGATGCGGAGGAACCGAAGATTGCGCCCTGGGGCTCGAAGCAGTGTTACGTTCGTGATCCGGATGGTTACCAGTTGTGCTTCCAGTGGCCCACAGAATAATCAGCCAAAAAGAGCACAAAATCTTTCTTATGCTTTTTGTGCCTCTTTGTGGCAATTACTTCTTGAGGACGTAATTCTCACGCGCCTTCTGCGCCTCTTCAATGCTGCGGAACTTGAAGACACCACGCGGATAATGTTTTGGCGCAATCGCCCAATAGCGCGCGCAGTGTCGTAAGAAACGCTCGAAGTGAGGTTCCTCAGAATCCGGCCCGGGTGCTTTATTCATCTCTTCAATCGAGCGAAACTTCTGCACCCTCATCTCAGTTCTCATCCTTCAAGTCGAAGCGTTCTTTCAATACCGCGGCGTCGGCGTGATCCTGCACTCGGACTGTGCCCTTCTTCAGCCGGTAGAGCGCTAAGGGGGTTGCGACACTCACCTTCGTGCCCTGAACATCCTTAAGCTCAACAGCTATCGTCTCGAAGCTCGCTACTTCGCCAAGACGCGTAAGCACATCGAAGTATAGGTCCCCCGTGGGTGGAACGTAACGCACGGCGGGGTATTCGCCCAGGAGGTCGGATGATGAGATCTCATTAATTTGTGGATCATCGTCGTACGCCTGTCGTAATGCTGAACGGAGTCGTTCAATATTCTCCGGAGTCGCTTTGATGAAGAGGTCGAGATCCTCTGTCGCTCTTACGATACCGTGAAATGCCATCGCGGCGGCACCGATGAGAACATACTCGAGTCCCGCCATTTCAAATGCTCGCAACACGCGAATGATCTCGTCTCGGTCCACGAGCTTAGGATAACGTGTTGCGGAGCGCACGTCATCTATTAGGGGTCCAGGCTTAGCTCGTAGCGACTCGCTCTTTCTGCTTCTTTGTGCCCACCACGCCAGAGATGAAATATTAGAACCATCGTGGCCCACGAAAACACTCGACCGACAACAAAGGAGTTTTCAACTGCGCTAATTTGCCTAATCTTGATTCTCGGAGGAGCATTTATCCTCGTTTGGCTCACACTATGGCTTAAGAGTCGCAAGCAAATGCGGTTGCGCGGGCAGATCAGGTTGTCGTGCAATAGGCACGATTTCTTCTGCAAATTCCGCTTGACTGCAGGCGCGCCTTATCCGCCTGAAAACGCATCATTTCAATAGGATTCGCGCACGTTTCCGCGACGATTCGCGCGCATCGTCTCCTTATTTCAAGGAGCATTCATCCATGTACAACGTAAAGGCTTATTCCGCTAAGAGTGAAACTTCGCCGCTGGCGTCGACCACAATCCCACGACGCGAGCCAAACGAACATGACGTGCAGATCGAGATCCTGTTCTGCGGCATCTGCCACTCCGATTTGCACTCGGCGCGCAACGAGTGGAGCGACTTCTCGGGTACTGAATATCCGATCGTTCCCGGTCATGAGATCGTCGGCCGCGTCACGCAGGTCGGCTCAGCGGTGACGAAGTTTAAGCTCGGCGATCTTGCGGCAGTCGGTTGCATGGTCGATTCAGATCGCACTTGCAACGCGTGCAAACAGGGTCTGGAGCAGTTCTGCCCGAATAACATTCTCACTTACAACTCTCCCGACGAGCATCTTGGCGGTGTCACTTACGGCGGGTATTCTGAAAGCATCGTCGTCGACGAACACTTCGTGCTGCGTGTGCCGGCAAACCTCGACCTCGCCAGCACGGGGCCGCTGCTCTGTGCAGGCATCACTACATATTCACCGTTGCGTCATTGGGAAGTTAGTGCAGGCAAGAAAGTCGGGGTGGTTGGTCTTGGTGGATTGGGCCACGTGGGTGTGAAGCTTGCGCATGCACTCGGAGCGCACGTCGTCGCCTTCACCACTTCGCCTGAAAAAAAGGAAGACGCGCTTCGACTCGGCGCGGACGAAGTTGTTGTTTCGCGCAATGCGAACGAGATGGAGAGTCACGCCGGCAGTTTCAACTTCATCCTCGACACCGTTTCCGCCGCGCACGACATCAACGCCTATCTCGCGCTACTCGCGCGTGACGGCACGCTCACGCTTGTCGGCGCGCCGCCAAAGCCTCTGCCGGTCGCAGCGTTCGCGCTCATCGGAGGACGTCACAGTCTGTCCGGCTCGAGCATCGGCAGCATCGCCGAAACCCAGGAGATGCTCGACTTCTGCGGCGAGCACAACATCACCGCTGACGTAGAAGTGATTCCGATACAGAAGGTGAATGAAGCCTACGAGCGACTATTGAAGTCAGACGTGAAGTATCGCTTCTCGATCGATATTGCGTCGCTGAGAGACGAGTAGTTCACTCTTTCACTTCGCGGTCTTTTGGCTTGATGAAATAGAAGCGGAGCACGACCAAACCGCCTAGCGCGGCGACGCCGGCGAGCAGGTCGAGGCCTGAGATTCCCGAGATGACCATCTTGCGTGCGATGACGAAGATGAGCACTTCGACGGCGGCGCTCGTGCGGTGAAAGAGCAGAAGCAGGGCCAGCTCTGCCGCGATCGCTACTAGCAACACATCCTGAATGATCAGATGTAAGGCATCATACTCACTTGTCTGCCGCCAAAGCATTGGCACATCGCGCATGATAATTTCAAACGTCGCAATCGCAGCGGCAACAAGGATCAGAACAGCCAGGAACGTGAGGAACAGGTGTACCGCATTCCCCAGATGGCGATCGAGGAACCGCTCGGGTGCGGTCTCGCCACCAGTTCGTGCCTGAGTTTTTTCAGCTTTCGTCATCGTGATAGGAACCAGTAAAATACGCCATTGCCAATGTCCCGTCTACTTACAATCGTTATCGTGTTGTTTATGTTTGACGCACACGTAGTTGCAAACCAGCTAGCCGGCACCGTCACGATCTATCGCGACACTTACGGTGTCCCGCACGTCTTTGGCCGCACGGACGCGAGTACGGCATTCGGTTTTGCCTACGCCCAGGCCGAAGACAACTTCTGGCGTGTCGAAGAAAACTTCATACGCGCCCTCGGCCGAGCTTCCGAGGTCTACGGCGAGGAGACGCTCGATGAAGATCGACTCAACCACGCCCTCGAGATCCCGCGGCTGGCACAAGCGGAATACGCGCGGCTCGACACACACATGCGTTCCTTATGCGACGGCTTCGCTGCCGGTTTCAACTACTATCTCGAGCGTCATCCCGAAGTGCGGCCACGTCTCCTGACCAAAATCGAACCGTGGTACACCCTCGCTTTCATTCGTTACAACTACTTCCAGAACGGCTTCGCGCGTGATCGCAGCCTGCGAGGCACGAACTTGCAAACTGCCGCGATTGATAGCGATCTAAAACAACATACCGGCTCGAATGGATGGGTTGTTGGTCCAAGCAGGAGCGCATCCGGTAACGCGCTGCTTTTCATCAATCCTCACCTGCCGTTCTTCGGACCAGGTCAGGTGTATGAAGGTCACGTCCATAGCGACGAAGGTTGGAACTTCACCGGTTACACACGCTTCGGTTTTCCGTTTCCGTACGTCGGGCATAACGAAAACGGCGGTTGGGTCAGCACTGACAATGCCGCGGATCTAACTGACGTCTACTTCGAAACGTTCGACGATCCAGCTCGTCCACTCGCTTACAAGTACGGCAAAGAATACCGCCTCGCCACGGAGCGCGTGGAAGATATTCGCGTGAAGACTGCTACCGGTCTCGAGACGCGCAAATTCACCACACGCAAGACTCATCACGGCCCGATCGTCGCAACACTTGACGGCAAGCCGCTGGCGCTACGCATGGCGAAGTTTGAATCGGATGGCTGGCTGCGCGAGTGGTACGACATGACACGCGCGACTTCGCTTGCCGCACTCAAGCGCGCTATAGCGCCGCTCAATATGCTTTTCGGCAATGTGATGTATGCCGATCGCCAGGGAAACACCTGGTATGTCTACAACGGCGCAGTTCCGAAGCGCGATCCTCGTTTCGATTGGACAAAGCCGGTTGACGGTAGCAATCCCGCTACGGAATGGCAGGGCTATCACACGATCGACGAGTTACCGCAGCTCACGAATCCGAAAACCGGCTGGATGCAAAACTGCAATACGACTCCTTTCCTATTGACGAGTGAAGGCAATCCCGATCCGAAGCAGTTTCCAAAGTACATGGTCCAGGAGGGCGACAATCCTCGTGGCGCGATCTCGCGCGAGATTCTTCAAAGTAAAGCGAAGTTCAGCTTCGACGAATGGACGCGGTTGGCGTTTGATACCCGAGTGATGAATGCCGGCAAACGCTTGCCGGCGCTGATTTCCGCACTCCAACAGCATCTTGATAAAGACCCACGTCTCCGCGAAGTTCACGACGAGCTCGCTCGCTGGAACCTGCGAAGCTCAAACGATTCAGTTGCTATGACTCTCTTCAGTCTTTGGCACGATCGCGTGTCGCGAGATAAAAAGCTAGATGCCGTCGCCGCACTTACCGAGGTTGTTACTGCACTGCAAAAAGATTTCGGGACGTGGAGAGTTTCGTGGGGCGAATTGAATCGCCTGCAGCGTATCGATGAGAGTAAAGGTGAGAAGTTTCTCGACGAGAGATCGAGCCTTGCCGTTAGCGGTGTGAATGGTAACGACGGCGCTGTCTTCACGTTTTATGCAGCGCCCAGCGCTGGACAAAAACGACGGTATGGAGTGGCGGGAGCAAGTTACATCAGCGTGGTCGAGTTTGGCCCAAGCGTCCGCGCCCTCTCGGTCCACACGTTCGGCGCGAGCGGCGATCCCAAGAATAAACACTACATGGACCAGGCGAACCTCTACTCACGCGGAGAGTTCAAACCAGGCTGGTTCACAATCGAGGAAATCCGCGCCAACCTCGAAGCGTCGTATCATCCCGGCGAAGAGCGTCGCTAGTCACTGAACGACATTGAGCGCCGCCACCGCTTTATCGTGCCTGAACTCTGTCGGCAGCCTCCTGCGAAGAGATGACTGGATAGACTTCGAACTCAACGATATCGTTCCAATTAGCGATCCATTCGTCGACGTAACTGACGTCGTCTGCCTCCATCAACTGAAAGCACATCTCGAGCTTCTCATCGACCCAGCTCGACACATACCGCAACCCCTCGGGCGCCATCCGTCCCTGCTCGGCGAAGCGCCGGTAAATCGGAACCGGATCGCCGTTCCTAAACCGTTCAACAATCATGTAAAGCACAGCAGCTACCTCGACCAGAGCGCCAAAGGCGCGGAATACGAAAGCCAGGGGCAAGCGCGAAGCGCGTCGCCCCTGGTTATTACAACAGAGGAAGAATTGAGGCCTGAAAGGCCGAAATACACAGAACCTATTACGCCCTTTCAGGGCTGATATAGGTTTGATTGTCTTCTACCAGGGGCGACGCGCTCCGCTTCGCTTCGCGCTTGACCCTGGCTATCATATCCCGCGCCTTCGGCGCTCAATTCAAAATTTTTGAGATAGCTCGGGATTCATCACCGCTCGCGCCTTTCCGGCGGCTTTGTGATAATGTGAGGGCCTCGATGTTAGACGAATCTGGTCCGATGAAGCCCCTTATTTTCATTGCTGCGGGTACGCTTGCATGTTTCTGCTCGCTGCCAGTCTGCGCACAGCAGGCTGAGCCACAGACGCCGGTCGTGGTTCAACCCGGCGCGCCGGGTCAGCCGACCAGGACACTGCCGCCGACAACACGACCTACATTGCCGCCAACGTCGCCGGCAGACGTGCAGTTTATGCAGGGCATGATCATGCATCACGGTCAGGCCGTCGAGATGACGGCGCTGATCGAATCACACACCACCAACAAACAGCTCCACACGCTCGGCGCGCGCATCAGCAGATCACAAGCCGACGAAATGAAATTCATGAAACGGTGGTTAGCAGCCAGGGGCGAGCCGGCTGCGGCGCCCATGCACCACATGCCGGGTATGGACATGTCGAGCCACTCGATGCTCATGCCGGGAATGCTTACGGAAAAACAGATGGCTGCGTTGAGAAAAGCAAAAGGCGAACAGTTTGACCGCCTGTTCCTGGCCGGAATGATTCAACATCATAAGGGTGCACTAACAATGGTCAAGGATTTATTTGACACTCCCGGCGCCGGGCAGGACGCTGAGCTTTTCAATTTCGCGACTGACGTCGACAGCGGCCAACGTGCTGAGATCAAAATTATGCAAACGATGCTGGGTGAAAAACCTTAAGAGGAGAAACGATGAATCGAGTACACCATTTACTATTAGCTGTCATCATTTTGTGCTCGTGTTTAGCAATACAAACGATGGCCCAAACGGCATCGCCATCGCCATCGCCGACGCCGGATAACCCGTTTGCGCTTGAGCCGGCGGGACCATTGCCGCCAGGCATGACCGGTGCCAGCGTCAACGATCCACGCTTCAAGTTGACGCCGGGATTTTACAACGCCGGTGAAACCGCGATGGGCCTCAAACACCTCCTGCTGGTCAAAAAGCCCGCGGCCTTTCAACTCGGCTCCGACAATCCCGACGATCCGAAAGTGCAAAATATATTGGGCCAACTCCGCAACCCTGCCGAAGCCGCACAGATGCCCAAAGGCGTACAGTTGGTCTTTGCGCAACTTGCTTTCGCCAACTCCGACATCGCGTTCCAGGGCAATCATCTGTTTCAGGGAAACTTTTACGGCCTCAATATCTACGACATTTCCAATCCTGCTAAAGCGAGTTTGTTGACCACTATGATCTGTCCGGGCGGACAGAACGACGTGTCGGTTTACAAAAACCTGCTCTTCATGTCGGTGGAAATGGCAAACGGTCGTCTTGATTGTGGTACTCAGGGATTCCCACCCGCGCCTCCGCCGGCGAAGCCACTCGACAAAGACGAACGGCCCGAGCCGCCCCCCGCGCAGAAAGATCGCTTCCGCGGCGTGAGAATCTATGACATCACCGACCTCAAAAATCCGAAGCAAGTCGCAGCCGTCCAGACTTGCCGCGGCTCGCACACACATACACTCGTCACCGATCCTAACGATAAGAACAACGTGTACCTCTACGTCTCCGGCACATCTTTCGTCCGTCAAAACGAAGAGCTCGCTGGGTGCTCGGGTGAGGCGCCGGAGAAGGATCCGAAGACGGCGCTGTTTCGCATCGATGTGATCAAGGTGCCACTCGCGTCGCCGCAGGATGCGCAGATCGTCTCCAGTCCGCGTTTGTTCATGGATCCAACCACCGGCAAGCTGAATGCGTTGAGTAACGGCGGCTCGCATGGCAAGGATGGTCCGGAAAAGCCTGAGGACAGTAACCAGTGTCACGACATCACCGCGTACTCAGCGATCGGCCTCGCTGCCGGCGCGTGCTCCGGAAACGGAATCCTGATCGACATCAAAGATCCGGCGAATCCGAAGCGCCTGGACGCCGTAAACGATCCGAATTATGCGTATTGGCATTCGGCTTCGTTCTCGAATGACGGCAAGAAAGTCGTGTTCACGGATGAGTGGGGCGGCGGACTCGGCGCACGTTGCCGTCCAAACGATCCGATCAAGTGGGGAGCGGATTCGATCTTCCAGTTGCAGGACAACAAGCTGAAATTTGCGAGTTACTACAAGCTGCCGTCGGCGCAGGCTGACAGTGAAAACTGCGTGGCCCATAACGGATCGCTCATTCCGATTCCCGGTCGCGATGTGGAAGTGCAAGCGTGGTATCAGGGCGGCATTTCAATCGTGGACTTCACTGATGCGGAGCATCCGGTCGAGATCGGGTATTTCGATCGTGGTCCAATCAGGCCGGACATGCTCGTGCTCGGCGGTCACTGGTCAGCGTACTGGTACAACGGCCACATCTACGCTTCAGAAATCGCACGTGGCCTGGATGTCTTTGAGCTGACGCCGACGAAGTTTCTTACGCAAAACGAGATCGATGCGGCGAAGACGGTTCAAGTAACTGAGTTGAATGTGCAGAACCAGCAGAAGATCGAGTGGCCGCGGAAGCTCGTAGTTGCGAAGGCGTACCTGGACCAGCTAGAGCGGTCGCAGGCATTGGCGGCAGATCAGATCGCGGCCCTGCGACAGGCGATTCAGACTGCGGAGAAGTCGGATTTGAAAGACGTGGAAAAACTCAGCAGCTTGGCGGGTTCGTTGCAAGCGAGTGCCGGTACGGTGAAGAGTGCGGCCGACGCGAATCGATTGCACGCGCTGGTCGAGATATTGAAACAGCCAGTGCAGTAGGTTTCAATCCAGGGGGTGGCCACGGAGGGCCACCCCTACCGTAGATGCAAGTTGGACTACTTTAGCCGCGTGTCAATTGCGATCCAATTGACTTCCCACGTTTGGCCGCCATCGGTCGAGAATGACTGTTCGAAACGATACTGGTCGTCTGTGAGCTTCGTAATGATAAAGCGAACGAAGATCGTGCGGCCGTTGTACGTGTCCTGGTTATAGAATTCGCCACGTCCATTCTTGAACTCACCGATGGATGGCGCGGTCAACTTGCCGTCGCTGATGTTCGCGAAGTTCAGAGTCCACTGGCGCGATTGCGGCTCGTACAAACGCAAACTCAGTCCTTCTAAACGACCCGCTGGCCCATTGACTTTCAACTCAACCAGATTCGCACGACCATTCAGAACTTTACTCACCACCGTCGTGCCTTCATACTCCAGCCAGTTAGTCGATCCGCTCAACGGACGCTGCAGACGCCGCAAATGGGTCTTCCACGTGCCGATCTCGAAATCGAAATCGTGCTGACCGTCTCGCTGGTTGGTCTGTGCAAAAGCCTGAGCCGCAACGAAGAGGATTAAAAGAAAAGTTCTCATGCCGGAGAAGTTAAGTCCGCTGTAAGGATGGGGTCAAGAAGTTACCTGGAGGTAACTAACATGGATTCGAAACGTGAAGTACTGCGTCACATGGTTGCGACTGTGGCATATCGCGGCGGACTCGCTGTCGTAGACGCGCCTGGGGACTTCGCCGCATTCCGCGCTCACGAAACAACGCGCACACCCGGAGAAATCCTCGCGCACATCGGCGACCTGCTCGAGGGCTCGCTTTATCTCGTTAAGGGCGAAATGGTCTACTTAACATCTACGCCGCTGCCCTGGAAAGAAGAAGTAACGCGGTTCTTCTCCGCTGTGAAAGGGCTCGACGCATACCTGGCAACAGACGCGCCGCTTGCCTGCCCCGTGGAGAGACTCGTTCAAGGCCCGATCGGCGATGCGCTCACGCACGTGGGCCAGCTCGTGATGTTGCGACGCATGGCGGGAAACCCGATCCGCTCTGGTGCATACTTCACGGCCGAAATCGTTGCCGGCGAGGTTGATGAGGCAACCTTCACGAAGCCTGAATAAAAGATATAATCCGACGAACATGCACAAACTAAAAATCTTCGCCCTCTTCGTGTTTCTACAACTGCACTTCGGTGCGGCGTACGTTGTGGCGCAAACCGAACCTGTCACACGCCAGGAAACGCTGCGCGGATCAGTTACACCCGAGCGCGAATGGTGGGACTTGCTGCATTACCATCTCAAGGTCGAGTTCTTACTCGAGACCAGACGTTTGAAAGGCTCGAACGAGATAACTTTCAAGACCCTCAAACCCGGGAACAAGATGCAGATCGATCTGCAGCCGCCGCTGGCAATCACAAAGATCACTCACGGCAACGAGGAGCTCAAGTTTGAACGCGAGGGAAATGTTTACTGGGTGATGTTTGAAAAGGATCTTCCGAAAGGAGTGGAAGATAAGATCGAGGTATTTTACGAAGGGGTTCCGGTGGTCAGTCGGAATCCGCCCTGGGTTGGCGGGATAACGTGGGGACGCGACGATCTTGGCGAACCCTTCATCGTTACGACCTGCCAGGGCATCGGAGCGAGTATCTGGTGGCCCAACAAAGATCATGGCGCCGACGAGCCTGATCGCGGCATGCAGATCAGCGTCACGGTACCGGAGAATTTAGTTGCCGTCTCGAATGGTCGCTTGAAAAACACGGACCATGATGTTGCCGCTAAGAAGAAGACCTATCACTGGGAAGTCACGAACCCGATCAATAACTACGGCGTCAACGTCAACATCGGCAACTATGTGCACTTCTCCGACAAATACCAGGGCAAAGGCGGCATGTTGGATATCGACTTCTGGGTCTTGCCCCACCAGAAAGAAGCCGCGCTCAGGCAGTTCAAGGAAGTGCGCCGCATGCTGGACGCCTTTGAACACTGGTTTGGGAAGTATCCGTTTTATGAAGACAGCTACAAGCTCGTGACGGTTTCGTATCCCGGAATGGAGCACCAGAGCTCGGTCACGTACGGCAACTGGTTCCGCAATGGTTATCTGCAACGCGATCCGTGTGCCTGTGGCGTGGGCTTCAAGTTTGACTTCATTATCGTGCACGAGTCAGCGCATGAGTGGTTTGGCAACAACATCTCGATGAAAGATGCTGCCGACATGTGGATTCATGAAGGCTTCGCCAACTACTCGGAAAACCTCTTCGTCGAATATCACTTCGGAAAGAAAGACGCGGAAGATTATGTGATCGGTACTCGCCGCGGCATCAGAAACGACCGGCCGATCATCGGCACCTATGGGACCAACAGGCAGGGGTCGGGAGACATGTATCCCAAAGGCGGGAACATGCTCCACACCATTCGCCACATCATCAACGACGACGCGAAGTGGCTCGCGATCCTGCATGGACTCAATACCGACTTCTGGCACCAGACCGTCACTACCGAGCAGATCGAGTCGTACATCACGAAGAAGTCCGGCATCGATCTGAGCAAGGTATTTGATCAGTACCTGCGGACGACAGACATTCCGTTGCTGAAGTACAGCGTGAATGGAAAGAGTGTTTCGTTTAGCTACGAGCGCGTCGTCAAAGGCTTCGCCATGCCGCTGCGGGTGAATATCAACGGCAAGGAGATGGTGATCACGCCGACCGAAGTGAAACAGACGCTGGAATTCCCGGAAGAGATCAAGACGTTTGAAGTTAATCGCAACTTCTACGTCGAGACCCAGAAGGGATGATGGCACTCTAAACCTCACGCAACACATTGTGGAAGCGTTCCCGCAACTGGAGGGCGAGGTGCGTTGTTCCTTACTTCCAATCGAGACGATCGATCAGCTAATCACCTAGACATATGCCGGGTAGGCCGAAGCCTGCTCGGCAATACCTTTATTGACCTTTCTCGCTACCGATCATAAGCTAGGCGCCCCATCACATCGGGAGCAATACCATGAAAAACTTTGCTACACACCTTGGATTGATCTTCGGAAGATCTTTCTTCCCGTTCCTCGCCGTTCTGATCATACTCGGAACAATGTGGTGGGGTCCGTGGGTCACACTCATTCTCGCAGCCGTCATCTGGTATGGCGTTGGACATACTGTCTAAGGAGTCTCAGATGAAACAACTGACCCGGGAAAAGAACAGTCGCGGGATTCTCAGCCACCCCGGCGACATTCACTGCATCATCTTTCATCTCGTAACACTCTTCGCTTACGGCTGCGCGTTCTGGCTTTATCTGAATCCGGAAAAGGCGCATATCACGGGACTGTGGTCACGTCTCGCCTTTATCAGCGGCGCGTCGATCATGCTGGGTTGGATTTCCGGTATCGATCTCGGCGTCAATTTTCACAACCACACACACCGCCGTATCTTCCGCATCAACTTTCTGAATACATGGTTTGGACGGTTCTGGACGTTCTCAGCCGGCTGGCCTTCGTTCTTCTGGTGGCACGCTCACATAGTCGTTCATCATTCCAACCTGCTGGGACCAACTGATTGGACGTTGCCCAGACTCAAACCGGACGGGCGTGCGGAAAACATGTTTTGGTATTGCGTGGCCCACTGGCCTAAACGCAGCAGTATCGATCTATGGCGTGACTTTACTTCCGGCCGCGGTCAAAAAGGTGTCGGTCGCAAAGCGCTGATGGAGCTCTGCATCTTCCTCGTGTTGTGGTCCATTCCGTTCTGGATCGACTGGCGCATGGCCTTAGGCCTGTGGGTGCTGCCGCAGTGGTTTGCGAATGCATGGACCATCGCTCCCGGCATGTTTGTGCAACACGTTTCGTGCGTGGCGAAGTCGACGCGGTTTCCCGTAAACCACTCGAACACATTTCTCTCGCGCTTCTTCAATCTCACGACCTTCAACATCGGCTATCATCTCGAGCACCATGATCACCCGGCCGTTCACTGGACCGACCTGCCGCAGCTTCACCAGGAGCTGTCGCGCGAGCAACAAGAAGGTAAGGCGCACATTCTGCCTTTTGGCTATTACCGTGGTGCGTGGTATCGCAATGAGTTGATGATGGGAGATAGTTTTGCTGGTTGTCGGAAGCAAGTTGAAAATGAGCTGTTACTGAGGTCAAGATGAACATTCAGGGTATTACTCCGATTCTAAACGTAGAGAACTTGCCGGAAAGTTTCGCCTGGTTCGAAAAGCTGGGTTGGCAGAAGCATTGGGCCTGGGGTGAGCCGCCCACTTTCGGCGCCGTCATTTCCGGTACTACCGAAATCTTTCTCTGCCAGAATGGACAAGGAACTCGCGGCGGTCCGATGCCGCGTGAGGCTTGGGACAATCAGGCTGGTAGCACATGGATGAGCTGGTGGGTGGAGTCGCCGGCAGCGGTGGACGCGATGTACGAGCTCGCTTTGAAGCTCGGTATCCCTGCTCCATTTCCACCGACTGACATGCCCTGGAACGTCCGCGAGTGCCACATTCGACATCCTGACGGACACACATTCCGCGTCAGTGCCGGTCTCGAATGCGATGAATGAAGCGGTGGGTGCGACAGCGCTGACGCACCCACCACTACCGCGAGGTTCTACTGCCGTTGACTATCGCGGGCCGTAGAAATAGATACAAGCGAAACATGAGTAGAAGTAGTCATTACTGTACACACACCATTTGTATGTGTCGTAGGAGTTGTGGGCGGATTGTGGAGGTGGCGTTACCGCCCAGCTAATGTCGTATCCGCCACCGGCAGGTACTGAAGTGCCGGTGAAATACACCTTGGAAGCAGAAGAGTAGCCACTGCCATTGTAATACGCGCCGGTGCTTGTGTTCTGGAATGTAGCTGTGATCGAGGACCACCCGCCGGAGCCGAATTTGAAGCCGGAACCCCACTTACGGTCGGACTGAGTAGGAATGAGTATACCGATTCCTCCATTTTGAACGGGCGTTATAGTCGGGTCAGTAACGTCGTCAACCTTATAGTCGCCACCGACTGTAGTCGTTCCATTGGGCCATTCGATGCGAACACTCTGAGCAGTCTGATCTGTTGAGGTAGGCCACGGACCCTTCGTCGCATTTCCGCTTGCATCGGTACAAATCCAGTTAGGTGTTATTGCCGGGTGTGTAGCGGATGAGACGAAGCGTGCCGCAAACATTAGGCGGTCGCCAATGACGTAGTATCTGAGTAATGCTCTTCGATGAAAGCCCAAAGCCGCTCCAGCCTTCGCGAGTAGACACTCCTCCAGCGAACTTCCGCCAGCGGCGGCATCGTGGAGAGAAGCGAACAAGGAGGCTGAAGGTGAGAGGGCGTGCCTTCCTGCGTCATTATTTAACAACCTTTCGTGAGGAAGCAGATTAGATCTCCGCATTCCCTAACTCGGAGCAGTGGCTTACATGAAAATACTGGGGGGAACTTCAAAGAGTGAGACTTACTGTGTCATCGATTGGAGACAGCCTTGACGGGCAAGTGAGTACGGCTGTTGACACTTCACTGCTATGATTCCAGCCATGGATAGAAAGATGCGAAAGATCATCCCCTGCTTCCTCTTCTTAGTCCTTGCAACCGCTGTCGCTCACGGGCAGACAAACACGGCTGCACTAAAAGCTGAGCTGCAACAGAAACTCGATGAGTGGCACAAGGCGGGGAGCTTTCCCGGTGCGACGCTCGGCGTCGTGCTTGCGAATGGTGAATCGTTCGGACTTGCGGTTGGATTTGCAGATCGCGAGAAGAAGACGCCGATGCGACCAACCGATCGCATGCTGGCCGGGAGCGTCGGTAAGACGTTTGCCGCCGCCACGGCTTTGCAGTTGATTAAAGAAGGGAGGATCAACCTCGATGATAAGATTGAAAAATACCTTGGACATGAGCAATGGTTTTCCCGCCTGCCGAATGCGAAACACATCACCGTACGGCAGTTGATGAATCACACGAGTGGTCTGGTGCGTTATGAGTTCAAAGACCAGTTCACCAAAGATCTGACTGCAAACCCGGACAAGGTGTGGCAGCCCGCGGAGCTTGTGGCTTATCTGCTTGACGAGAAACCGCCTTTCGAAGCCGGCAAGGGATGGGACTATTCGGATACTAACTACATCGTGTTAGGCATGATCATCGAGAAGGTGACGGGCAGAAAGTTCTACGACGAAGCGAACAGGCGATTCATCAAACCTCTCAAGTTAACGGGCACGATCCCGCAGGATGGACCACGGTTGAAAGGTGTGGTCCAGGGTTATGCAGGTCCGAACAATCCGTTTGGCGGTACGGACGCGATGATCGTCAATGGGAAGTTTGCGATCAATCCGCAGTTTGAATGGACCGGCGGCGGCTACGCTTCGACAGCGCATGATCTGGCGCGTTGGGCGAAGATGATCTACGAGGGCAAAGCGTTCGCGCCGGATCTGCTGCCGCAAGTTCTCGAAGGTGTCTCCGCACCCATGCTCGGACGCGAAACGAAATATGGCCTCGGCGCGATCATTCGCAAAACGCAAGCCGGAACATCGTACGGCCACAGCGGCTTTTTCCCTGGATACATGACGGACATGATGTACTTCCCGGAGCATAAAGTTGCGGTGGCCGTGCAAGTGAACACAAGTGTCGGACGCGGTCTCGGGAAGCCACTGAGTAGAGTTTTGGTTGAGGTGATGGAACTGATCAGTAAAGAGTAATTCGTCAGTTTGAAATTACGCCGAAGGCGTTGACTAATTTCAGCCCACGGGTTGGAGCGTAGCGACAACCCTGGGGATCAGGCCATTAAATATCATTGAACCCTGAAAGGGGTTCGCCAACCACCTAACCCTTTCAGGGTTGAGCATTGTTCTGTCACCGTCACCCAGCTTTCTCGCCGTGCTCGAACCCTGGGGATCAGGCCATTAAATAGTCATTGAACCCTGAAAGGGGTTCGCCAACCACCTAACCTTTGAGGGTTGAGCATTGTTCTATTACCGTCACCCAGCTTTCTCGCCGTGCTCGAACCCTGGGCTGAAATTAGCGAACGCTTTCGGCGTACAGCATTAGCGAAGGTACTTGTTGAACCACTCGAGTGTGCGCGACCACGCGAGCTTCGCGGCCTCTTCGTCATAACGCGGCGTCGTGTCGTTGTGGAAGCCGTGTTGTTTACCGTCGTACATGTAAACCTGGTAGACCTTGTTGTTGGCCTTTAACGCTGCCTCGTACGCGGGGATGCCCTCGTTGATGCGCTGATCGTTGCCTGCGTATTGCAGCAACAGTGGCGCCGAAATCTTCGGCACATCATCCACGCCCGCCTGGCGTCCATAGAACGCGACTCCCGCATTCAGATCGGCACCAAGCCGCACGGCGAGTTGGTTCACTATTCCGCCGCCGAAACAAAAACCGACCGCGCCGAGTTTGCGTGTTGAATCGGAGCGCGCCTTGAGCCACTTCGCTGCGGCGACGAAGTCTTCCGTCATCTTCTTACCGTCGACTTTGCGGAACGCTTCGGCGCCTTTCTCGTCGTTGCCCGGATACCCACCGACCGAAGTCAATCCATCAGGCGCGAACGCGATGAAGTTAGCGAGTGCGAGACGGCGCGCAACGTCCTCGATATACGGATTAAGCCCGCGGTTCTCGTGAATGACTAGCACCACAGGATGTTTCCCCCCTTTAGACGGCCGCGCTAGATAGCCCTTGATAGAGCCATTCCCTTCCGGAGACTGCACGGTTTCGTAACCGACCTTGATGCGTTTGTCGTCGGGCGGGACCTGCTGCGCCCACGCGTAGTTGGGTCTGAGACTCTCAAAGATTGCCGTGACGGTCAGTCCCCCAACCGCAAACTTCGCGGCGCGATCAAGGAAAGTGCGCCGGCTGATGTCGCCGTGCTGGTATTCGTGAAAGAGGTCCAATAGCTCCTGCGGGTAATCACTCGCTACTTTACGTTCCATTGCGTCTCCTTGAAGATAAAGATTGTGGCCAGTCATAGTAGCGCAACTGTGTACGAAGAACTATCAGACCGAACGACAAGCGCTGGGCGTCGCCGTATTACTGGGCACCGTTCATATTGCAGGGTGAGTGGAGATAGCGAACAGGTCTGTCACTTGCTTCGTAAGATCGTCTTCGGTCGTCGTAGTATCGACCTCAATCGCCCGTAATCCGAGCCGCGCAGTTTCCTCACGGAGTATGTCCGTAAACATTCGATCGCGTTCGAGCAGGTTGTGCAAAGCTCGTTCGGGATCGGTGGTCTTCGCAAGGAATCCCCACGCGGATCCACCACGACTGTTAACCACGGCTTGACGGAAGTCAGGCGCAGGCAGCAGCCACACGGCCCGACTGGATTCGGAGAGGAGAGGCTTCACGAGCTGTGGCAACAATCGAAAGCCCTCGACGATGATACCGCGCTCGCATGGCAGGCTGAGTAAGTCTTCGATGATCAAGTTGAAGCCCTCACCCTGAAACCAGTGAAACGTCTCAAGCATCGTCTTTGGAGATCGGTTCACCCAGCGCTCGTCCATATCCATGTCCATGAACCTGTGCAGCAAAGGGCAGTCTTCGGGTAAGCTCCGGCGCGCGTGGTCCGCCATCACGTCGTCAGTCGAGTAGACACGTAGACCATGCTGAGCAGCCAGGTGACGAGCGATCGTCGATTTCCCCGCCCCACTCCCGCCACCAATCCAGTAGACGTGTTTGAGTTGTTCGACCACAGCGAAATAATTGTTACAAAAGCCTACACGAAATTGGGTTGACATACAGGCCCGGTTATTACGCCCTTTCAGGGCTACGATACGTTGATTGGTTGTTACCAGGGGCGACGCGCTTCGCGCTTGCCCCTGGCTTTCGTATCACGCGCCCTTGGCGCTCACGAAACATATAACGTGCGTCATTAACACACACGCTGAACCTTGCTAACGATTAGAACAACTGTAGGGGCGGCCCTCCGTGGCCGCCCGATCGGAGGGACCAACCTGCTGAGTCCGATCGGGCGGCCACGGAGGGCCGTCCCTACAGTTGCACCGTAGCCGCTCAAAACTATTGTATGGTACGAATTGTGTATCGTCTTTCGCAGTGAACACCTACTCCCGGCTTACTTGCGGCGCGTAACTGATCCGGCGCAACTCAATGATGCGACCTTGCTCCAGTTTACCTTCGACCAATTCATACCCGAGCAGCGCGAACACACGGCCGCGCAGAAACAGCGGCCTGGCGTTGCCGTACCAATCGACGCACGACGCGCGACAGTTGTCGTCCTGCGCCTTTTCCGATTGCGCCTCGAGCTCACCAAGCACATTGAACTGAAACTCATCGTTGCGCAAAAACAGAAGCGCGACCGATGTTTCAAACAGATGAAGATAACCCGGCCGGCCCGGCTTGCTAATCGGCAACCCAAGCATTCCGGAGTCTTCACCATCAGGCTTGTAAAAGAAACCATGACTCCGCAACTCACCCTGCGATGCAGCCTCCCGCGTGTACCGCGAAACGACCTGCGGCTGTGGCGTCAGGCGAATCGAGCTGAAGTGCAGATCCCTTCCATCAGTGCCAACAACAATCGCGCCTGTTCCCATCTGCTCGATGCGATCGATACCGTGCGGCAAGTCGAGTTTGTGTAACGTGGCGCGCGCCCATTCGAGAACGAAGAGATCCTTGTGCGAGGCATTGTTTTCGGGAGATCCCCAGCCACTGCCTGTTCCGTAAAGCAGATAATCGTGGACAAAACGATTTTGGAAATAATCACCTTCCGGTTTAGGCAACTGCTGGTAACTCGTGGCCGGAACCATCCGGCTGCCATCGGAAAAACTCGAGAGCGGAATGCGCATGAACGCGACGTCGCCCTCTGCAACTTCCGCCGCCCACATGCCATCTCCCCTCGATTCCGCTCGCAGTAACACGTTCAGGTAACGATCTTCACTCTGCAAAAACGAAAACTGGTCCACCGGAGCTCCGGACGCACGCAATGCTCCCGGACCCGAACCATCCAGCGGTAGACGAAACACAAACGAAGGCGATTGCTTCCGATCGTTGAACCATGAAGCGGCCCAAACATAGACCGAATCCGGTGAAACGTAGAAGACGTTGCCGGGAGGCCCGACGACCGACGTCGCCTTACAATCGAAGCCGCCATTCGCAAGATTGCAGATCGTTACCGTGTGCAGCGTTACACCGTCATCAACGTTGAACTCCGCTTCCGGACGATAGACACGGCTCGCACTAACAATACGGCGAAAGTCTGAAGGCTTCGCGTCCTTGTGCCATTTGCTCACTGCCGGAAACGAGTCGAACGGATCAGTTTCATCGAGGCCCGCATAGAAATGAAGCGGAGTGTAAAAAATCAGTTTGCTTCCGATCAGACGGCTCGCGTAGTTGCGAGAAGAGTAGTAATCGTTCGAGCGCAGGTAATAGGTAGATCGATAACTGAGTTGTCCCTGTGCGTCGATGTTGAATAGACCTACTTCAGTGGCGTTGCTCCGGTAGCTGTAGCCGATGACAACAACCGTATCATCGTAGACCAGCATCTCGTCGTACCAGTTATATTTCGGATCGATTTCAGGACCGAACGCGTCGATAGTTGAGATCGGCCGCAAGGTAGCGATGGCGACCGTGAAGAGTCGTCCACGACGCAGCATCACGAGGTGGTCGCCGTGCAGCTTGACAATGCCGCCCTCGTCGACGCCTGCATGCTGCGTGTTGGTGATTGATTCCTGATACTCTACGGCGCTCGAGACAGTCACGGTTTCGGATAACCCGCCAACATACATCTCACGCTTACGTTCCGCCGCGCGCCTTTGCTTCTCGGCTATCTTGCGGAAATAGCTTCGCAGCTCACGTTCCGACGTGAACGCCTTCATTTTCTTCGGAGCACGCGCGACAGCGAGTGCCGGCGTGCACGAAAACACAGTGAGACACACTAAGAGGAGAGTTCTTTTCATGGCTTTGAGATGAGCAAGCAGTAAGACTTGCTCGCAGAAGATCCGTCAGTCAGTTCGTGCTTATGTGGGGATCGACAACTGCTTTGACTCGCGCGACGAAGAAAAAGATGTCCTGAGACTTGCCACCAGCGACGCCATCCCTATAATAGTCGCCCCGACTCACGACCAATCATTTCAAAGTTGGAGGGAAAGCATGAGTGAAGGGATTTCACGACGAACATTTCTGCGCGGAGCATTGGCGGGGACGATTGTCGTTGCCGGGTTTGATACTGGACTACGTAGTTGGGTGAGTGCGGCGGAGCTCAAGCAGGCGACGGCACTCGCCGAAGACTTCCCTGCCTTCGACGGCGTGTTACTGCTGGACGACGCTGCACGCGCCGCGGCAGCCGATGACTTCGGACATTTCGTGCATCGCCAGCCGCGAGCGGTGTTGAAGCCCGGCTCGGTGAACGATGTCGTCAAGCTGGTGAGGTTCGCGAGGCGCAATGACATCAACGTCGCGGCGCGCGGGCAAGCTCATAGCACGCAGGGGCAGGCGCAAGTCGAAGCCGGCGTGGTTGTCGACATGACCACACTCGCGACCGTGCACCAGATCAACTCAACCGATGCGCTCGTTGATGCTGGTACGCGTTGGCTCGATCTGCTTAACCAGTCGATCCCGCAAGGACTGACGCCACCGACACTCATCGACTTTCTCGAGTTGACGGTAGGCGGGACACTTTCGCTCGGCGGCATCGGTAGTCAGGCTTTCTGCTTTGGACCACAGGTGGACAACGTGCTGGAGTTGCAAGTGGTCACAGGCGAGGGTGAGCTCGTAACCTGCTCGCGCACGCAAAACAGCACGCTGTTCGACGCTGCGCGCTCGGGCCTGGGCCAGTTCGGGTTGATCGTGCGTGCGCGTGTGTTGCTCGTTCCGGCGCCGCCGAATGCGCGACTCTATCAGGCGTTTTACAGCAGTCTGCCGAGCTTTCTATCTGATCTTGAGAAGCTGATTGACGATGGACGCTTCAACACGGTTCAGGGGTTTGCTGTGCCCGATGGTGCGGGTGGCTGGCTCTACCAATTGGAGACTACGAAATATTTCTCGCCCGGCCATGAGCCTGATGATGCCGGCTTACTAAGCGGGCTGAGTTTTAATCCGGGGACACAGTCGACGCAGGACATGACTTACTTCGATTACCTGAATCGACTGGGGCCGCTCGTCGCGTTTCTGCGATCGATCGGCGTCTGGGATCTGCCACATCCGTGGGTGAACTTATTCGTCCCGGCCGCGAACGCAGAGATCTTGATCGGCGAGACATTGGCTAATCTGACTGTGGACGACGTGGGCCAGGGACCTATTTTGATCTATCCGTTCAATCGCGAGCTCTTCCGAACGCCGTTCTTCCGCGTTCCCGATAGCCGTCACTTCTTCATTTTCTCGTTACTGCGCAACGCCGTGCCGCCGACACCCGAGCGCGTGGCTCAACTCGTGGCGGCGAATCGCGCAATGTTCGATCGCGCCGTGATGCTCGGCGGTAAGCGTTATCCGAATGATTCGGTGCCGATGACAAGACATGACTGGCAGGAACACTATCAACCTCTATGGGGAGCATTCGTGAGCGCGAAACGTCATTTTGATCCAGACGAGATCCTGACACCCGGGCAAGGCATCTTCTGACTTTGTTGATGCAAAGCAACAACTGTAGGGGTGGCCCTCTGTGGCCACCCCTACAATTACTTCTTCAGGATCTCGGCGACCGAATCGATCGAGCGTTGCACATCTGCAGGCGACGTGCGCCAGTTGCAAACGCTCACGCGCATGGCGCGCTTGCCACGCCACGTCGTGCCGCCGAAAAACGCCTCCCCCGCAGCGACTATCGCCGCCATCGCTTCATCAGTTCGACGATCATGGTCTTGTTGATTAGATGGATCGAGAAAGCGCACGAGTCCCTGGTTGATCACCGGCTCCCACAACACTTCGGCGCCCTTTAAACTACCGATTCCCATCACGAGCTCATGTGCATGCCGGCAACAGCGATCGATCAGCTCGGCAATGCCGTCTCGACCCAATTGCCGCAATGCCGCGTACGTTGAAAAGCCGCGCGAGCGCCGTGACCATTCGGGGTTCCAATCCATCTCATCACGTGCGTCTTCATTGTGCGTGAGATACGCCGCGCGATGAGACATCGAAGCTCGATGCGCGTCCGGGTGCGCGACGAAAGCGTAGCCGCAGTCAAACGGAACGTTGAGCCATTTATGACCATCGGTGGCCCATGAGTCTGCTGCTTCCACTCCCTTCACCAGATGACGATAGCGCGGGCTCGCGGCGGCCCACAGGCCAAACGCGCCATCGACATGCACCCACGCGCCGTAACGTTTGGCAAGCGGAATCAAAGCCTCAAAATCATCGAACGCTCCGATGTTTATGTCGCCCGCCTGCAGCAGCACGATAGTCGGGGCTGATGGATCAGCTTCGAGTGCTTTCTGCAATGCTGCGGGTTCGAGACGATCATCAGCATCCGAAGTCAGGCAGATCACGTGCTCGCGTCCGAAACCTAGCAGTCGCACTGCCCTTTCAAAAGAACCGTGTCGTTGGGAGCTAGTTAAAATTCGAATCGGTGGTGCGCCGAATAGTCCGCGTTCCTCGACATTCCAGCCGCGCCCTTCGAGCAACGCGTGACGGGCGGCCGCAAGACCGGTCGCATGGGCCATCTGGCAGCCACTCACGAATGCGAAGCTGGCGTCTGCGGGGAGTCTGAGCACATCTTTCAGCCAACGTCCGGCCACCTCTTCAACCACAGCAGCCGCCGGTGCGGTCGCATAAAGAGCCGCGTTCTGATCCCATGTGGCCGTGAGCCAGTCAGCCGCGAGAGCCGCAGGCACAGCGCCGCCGATTACCCAACCGAAGAAGCGTCCGCCCGCTGAGCCGAGCAGCCCGCCGCCGACGTCGTTGACGAGTTCGGTTATGACTTGTTCCGGCGGCAGACCTGAATCAGTAAGTGGTTTGTGTAATTGGTTCCTGAGCGTCTCGACATCGGCAGTCGCACCCACGGGCGCCCCGTCGAGATTACTCAGAAACGAAAAAGCATGCTGCTGCGCGAGCGACAGCGCGCGCAACGTCGGATTATCGGTTTGCATGAGGAGAGTTTAGAGCAGCGGACGCCTGAGACTCTACCCGAATCTTGCGATCAAAGCTTAATGAATACGCCGAAGGCGTTCGCTAATTTCAGCCCAGGGTTCGAGCGACCGCGAGAACCCTGGGTCATAATTTTAGATTGCGACCAACCCTGAAAGGGTTAGGCGGTTGGCAAACCCTTTCAGGGTTCATCGACCATCTGATTTTCTAATCCCAGGGTTGTCGCTGCGCTCCAACCCTGGGCTGAAATTAGCGAACGCCTTCGGCGTAATTTCAAGCCGACGAACTATTCAGGAAGCTTAAGGCTGTCGAGCCAGTGCGTGGCGGCGGCGCCAGAAGGGAGTGGGCCATCGTTTTTCCTGAGCGTAGAAGGCGGAGCGGTTTTGCAGGTAGGCGTTGTAGATCGTAGTTAGACGATCGCTGTAGTCAGTGAATGAAGATTTCTCGTTGAGGGCTTCGGCGGCTTTCAGACCTGTGAAGAGCGCGGTGAGAATTCCCTGTGACGAGAGCGGATCAAACGAAACGGCCGCATCTCCCACCGCCACCCAACCGTCGCCAATAAAACTCTCCAAACGAGCACTATTCGCCTGCACAGTTTTCACGTCCTCGATCGTGTCGTCGTATGCAAATAAACAAGCCGAGACATGTTCAGTGCGTGATAGCTGCGCGAGGAACCCTTGTTTCGAGCGTAGACTCTGAGGTGCGAGGTCGGCGTCTGTCAGGTAAGCGACGACGCGTTGTCTTGAAGGCAGCAGCGCTGTATACCACCAGCCGTCAGGAGCTGATTCGATCAACGTGCGTGAGTCCTCGTCGATCGACAGTGAACTGCGAAAAACCGCAAAGAGCGCAATCAATCCATCATCCGCGCACCGCTGTACTCCGTGGGCACGTGCTATCGCACTACGCCGGCCAGTCGCATCGATCAACCAACGCGATCTAAACTCAGATCCATTGATAGACCACGTCTCGCCTGAGAACTCGCAACCCTTCGCATTCAACTTCGCACCGGTACATACCTCCACACCCGCTTCTGCCGCAGCTTGCTGTAACCATCGATCGAACCGCAAACGATCGAGATGCCAACCAGCTCCATTCGGATCGAAGATGAAGTCAGTAGCATGAAGCTCTGACGATCCCCACGCAGAGAGATTTCCATAACACGGCAGGTGACCCTGCGCGCCGAAACCGTCCCACACACCCACCTCCTGAAGTATCTGTCGCGCAGCAGGCGGAAGTGCCTCGCCAATCTTGAAGCGCGTGTCACTCGATTCGTCCAACAGCAACACGCGCCGTCCGGCCCGCGCCAGAGCCAGAGCAGCCATGGCGCCAGCCGGTCCTCCGCCTGCGACGATAACGTCATACTCACCGCGCATTTCGGAAACGATTGATCTTATCGATCGGACCAACCACAAACTCGTCTTCATCGTGGCCCGTAGCTTCCGCAGCCTCTGCCACCGCAATGGCAACACTCTCCTCGCTAGCCACCGTTTCGAGTGAAAGGTCCAGCAGCATGAGCCCCTGAAGTGGTGGCGCGGGCTTCGCGAAGCCGGGCTTCGATTCCACCATCATTTGATCGGGAAAGAAGTCGTCGTTCGCAACACCAGGCCGCTCTTCCACTACGCCGAGCTTTCCGAAGTTGGTGATCATGCTGTCGATCGCGTCAAGGTAATTCTTTCCCAGCCCTCGCAACCAGACCGCGCGCCGGCCGAATGCCTTGAGGCGCGCCTCACGAGGCTTGGAAGGATCGACGACGATGTCGTAGTCCTCTTCAGTCAACACGTGGTTCGGCACACGCGCGGGCCAGAACGTCGGCACAAACGGATCGTATCTTGGTCCATACCCGGCGTAGTAACCCGAACGACAACTCGCCGTATCAGTCTGCCATGGCACTGCCATCCAGCGCGTCAGCGTGCCAGGTCCCTGTCCATAAAGCGCGCCGTTCGGTTTCAAAACCATCTCCTGCGTTAACTGGCTACCATAGTTAGGTTCCGGATCGTCCGGCGCACGATGGCGGATACGGAATGGAGACATGTACATCGTCGCATGACGCATGGGCCAGGTCACCTCACAGCCCGGATGAAAGGCGTCGGCCAGACAAAACGCGAGGGCGGCACGATCAAGCATCGCGGGTTGTTCTGCAAGCGGCACGTCGCTCAGCGTGCTCGGTGCAGGTTTTGCTTTTGGATCCCAATCGGCAATGAAATCGCCGTTTGCCCACTTCTGAAGCATCTGATACTGCGTCGCCGAGATGGCAAGGTTCTGTCGCGGCGTGTCGGCAGGAGGAACATCCATCGCATCACCGTATTCCCATGGCCAAGGAATCGGCGACTTTCCGTCGCGGGCGTAGTCTCGAAACATGTTGAAGATTTGAAGTCGAACCTCAGTGTTCGCGGCGTCTTTGCTGTTGTCGTTAAGACGTGCAATCAGACTTTGATCTGCGAAGTTATAAGGACCGCCTGGTCCAAACTGTGTCGCATAACCATGATTGACCCACTGCAGCCCATTAAGACGGCGAAAGATTGGAAGAATGTCGTTAGTAAAGGAGATTTTTGAAGGAAACGGCAGCACGCCTGCCGCAACGAACGTGTGATACAGCAGATCGTACAAGGTGCGACCACCTTTGACTTGGGGCGCGTAATTCGGTGGCGCGACCACCACCCAGGCCGGCTCGACCGGAATCGATTGTCCGTCAATCGAGACTTCGGCTGTGACAGGACCATCGGACGTATCATCATGCCAGCCATCGTTGTTTGCGAACGTAGTTGGCTTGACGTCCGGTCCCATGAAGGAAGCCGACAGGCCATGTCCTCCCAGGAAGATCAAGCGGCCGGAATCATCAGTCCGCAACTCGCCGAGATAGACGTTCGTCTTGAAAAACTTACCGCTGTCAAACTCGTATTTCTTTCCTGATTGGTTCGGACCACTGATCGAACGCGGACCCGGATCGATAGTCAATTCGGCGCGCGTGGGAATTCTCGTCACGCCGTCGATGTCGACAGGCTCAGAGTTACGCAAGGCGGAAGGATCGGTTTTCAATGGTGAATTTGCCGCTGCCTCCGGGATGTCGAGTGCGAGTTGAAACTGGTACCAGGCAGACTTCTTGTTAGCAACATGGACCGTCCAGGTGATATCGGCATTGTCCGAAGTCAGTTCCGAGACGACTTCTCCGTTCGCGTTGTAACCGTAGATCCGGAATTGAGCAGCTTCTCGTTTCAGCGCGCCTTTGGAATCTTTGTAAAAGCCGGGCGGCTGAGGCTGCGGTTCTAAAACTTCCGGGCCGATGTAAAACTCGTTCTCGCTGTTGCCCACGCGAGCGATGCCAATGGCAGGATGAATTGCGGCACGCACCACTTTGGTGTCGGTATCTTGGGACATTCATAATCTCCTTAGGTCGTTAATGTGAAGGGCGATGGGATAATGCGGGATTAGATTACCAGTTCAGGCTTTCTGCGTGAAGACGTTTGCTCCGAGTCTTTTCTCTAGGCCCTCTGCGCCCCAGTTCATCACGACGTTGTGATTCCACTCAAATAACGGACGAGCAACGGGAGCCAGTAGATTCATCCACCGCTTGGTCGTCTCCACGTTCCAGTCGTATCTGACGATCGTTTCGTTACCTTCAGTCGAGAGTTGCCAGAGTCCGCGGCCTTGTAGTTCGCCGATCGCGACTCCTTCAAGCAACAGCGGTGGGTCGATGCGAACCGTCTCCATGTCGAAGCTCAGCCGGTAAGGAAGCTTACTCTTCCAGGTGTAGCGATGAATGCTGCCCACGCCTCGTTCATCGCCTTTACGCATTTCCACCACACTCTCGACGCCTTTCCACCACGCAGGCCAGTCGCTCGAGTGATAGATTTCATTCCAGACACGTTCAATGGGAGCTTTAACGCGCCAGATAGTGACGAAGTTATAGGTTTTCATTTGGCTGTTAATCGTTTCATTTTCTGCTGCGCAAACAACCACGGCAGCAACTCGACCTCTTTTACGACGCTGGGCCATATTATATGACCCACGTCTGCGTATTCAGTGTATCTCACCTTGCCGCCTGCGTTTTTGAGAGCGGCGACGATCGTGCGCGAGCGTTCGACCGGGACTGATTCATCCTTTGCTCCATGGAAAACCCAGATCGGGACGTTCTTCAGGCGCGCCACTTTTGACTGATCGCCACCGCCGCAAAGCGCGACACCGGCCGCGAACGTACGCGGGTATTCCGAGATGATCGCAAACGTACCGAAGCCGCCCATCGACTGGCCCGCAACGTAAACGCGGGCGTCGTCGATGCTGTAGGTGCGCTGCAACTCTGTGATGAGCTCGTAAACTGATCGCAGATGGCGGGTCGGCGTGATCGAGTCTTCTTCAATCCAACCTTCCCCCGGTGACTGCGGGGCGACGACAAAGCTCGGGTGGTGTACCTGTGTTTCATCGCCCGTGAAGAAGTCGATCAGGTAGCCGTTGCCGCCGTCGATCTGCTTCTGGTTGTCGTTGCCGCGTCCTCCGCCGCCGTGAAGGTAGACGACGAGCGGATATTTTTTCTTCTGATCGTAGAAGTGTGGAATGAAGAGCCGGTAGGGTAAAGTCTCGCCGCGTGAGTTCTTGAAGCTCTTCGGCGCGAGGATCTTTTCACGCTGCTCGGTCGTACGCAGTTGCTGCGGCGAAAAGGCAAAGATCAGGACCAGGACCGAGATGACGTTCATTCCAGAGATCATGGCTGCGCATTATAACTCTGAAATTGAACAGGCGACTGCCCGGCAGGGTGTTAGTGAATTGGTGTTGGTTAGCAGAGTTGAGGAGCGACGTGGGGTGGTGAGGTCAATGCTCAGTAAGTTGAATCGGGCGTGCAGGCGAGTTTGGATTGGAGCGCCAACGGCGCGAGATATGACAGCCAGGGGCAAGCGCGAAGCGCGTCGCCCCTGGTAAGCAACAATAAAAACGATTCGAGCCCTGAAAGGGCGAAATTGCGTGCGTGTATTTCGGCCTTTCAGGCCTCAATATCGTTGTCGGTGGTAACCAGGGGCGACGCGCTGCGCGCTTGCCCCTGGGTATCATATCTCGCGCCTTTGGCGCTTTGCGGTTCGGACGTTTGCGCTTGGTTTATCATGGAGGCAAAGCAATTAAGAAAGCATCTTGGCGGTTTGGGCCTGTTTGTGGGTGGTGAAGCTTAATTGCTCGCGCGACTCGAGCTGGTCGCGATCGTATTCCAGCTTTCCGTCTTCAAGCTTGATCAGACGATCGGCCACGTCGTAGTAACGATCGTCGTGACTGATCACGATCACCGTCTTTCCTCTCGCCTTCAGTTCCGGCAGCAGCGAATCATAAAAGATCTGCTTGAACGTCGGATCCTGATCCGCAGCCCACTCGTCAAACAGATAGATCGAACGATCTTCGAGATACGCCGTCAGCAGCGCGAGGCGTTTGCGTTGCCCCTGCGAAAGCTCCGTGGTCGAAAGCACTCCTTCTTTCACGTCGAGCTTGTGATTGAGTTGGAGCTTGAGGAGATACTCGCGCGCCTTATCGTCGAGCTTCGGCGCCTCCAGGCCAAGCAAGCTGTCGAACAGGAAAAAGTCGGAGAACACCACGGTGAAGTGCTGGCGATACCAGTCACGATTCTCATCCGTAACCGGCTCACCATCGATGCGCAGCTCACCCGCTTCCGGCGCATAGAGTCCGATCAGAAGTTTCGCGAGCGTCGTCTTGCCGCTGCCATTGCCGCCAGTGATGAACACGAGCTCACCGGGCGTGAGCGTCAGATCGATAGGTCCAAGCGTGAAGCGACTGTTTTCGGCCTCGTGATAATAGCTGTGCGCGATCCCGCGCAGCTCGACAGTCTTCCACGCGGGCTCTTTCGCTGTCTCCGCCGCTTGCTTCTCCTTTGTATTCGCAGCGAGGGACAGGCCCAGCGATTCCACCTTCTGCAAGGAAATGCCGGCGCGAAACATGGTCGGCAACATGAGCGAGAGGATTTCAATGGGCATCATTATGAAGAGCAGTAGCAGCGTGAAGCCAGACAAAACCTCTGTACTCGTATTCGTGTATGCCGGCAGAGCAAAAACAAGCAGCCCTATCAACAGAAAGAACAGAACTTGTCCCATTCCACTGGCAGCGGTGCTGATGCCACTAGCGAGAACATTATGACGCCGGTTCGATTGCGCGGTGGCTTCCAGTACGCGATCCATGAACGACTGCCGCCGGCTGCGATGGAGTTTCAACTCCTTGTTGCCGTCGATGAGGGCGCGGAAGTGTCTGAACAGCGAATCCTGATCTTCACGCGCGAGACGCATGTAACGCGATGCCTTGTTGATCGCCATCTGAAACGTGAACATCCCTACGCTCATAAAAATCACAACGCCGATGAGCACGGGCCACGAGAGCCAGCCGAGGTAGATCAGACTGGCGATCAGGATCGTACCCTGCATGATGATCGTCGGAATCCCGGCGAGCGCGCCGCTGACCGCCGTCACGTCGTCGTTGAGCGAAGCGAGCAGACGATGCGGTCCGATTTCTTCGAGTTGACGCAAGGGCGCGCCGAGGATTTGACGGCTCAAGTGCATGCGCAGATCGTAAACTGCTGTTTGCACGAGATTCGCGAGCGTGACTTGCGACGCAATGCGACTCACCGGCAGCACTAGCCAGAGTGCAATGAAGCCCCACAACAGTTTTGGTGAAGATTGTCTGCCGGCTGTGAGGGCTGCATGGACAATGGCCAGCATCGCCGCGTTGCAGGCGCCGCTAATGATGCCACCGATGATCGCGAGAATGACGCTGCGCCGCGAGTAGCTCAGCAGGACGGATATGAGTTTCATGTTGTTACGTTCCTATACTTCGATTAGTAATCGGGCGTGATCTCATTGAGGCGCTTTGTTTGGTCAGGCGTGAGAATCTTGTGCGCTTCCAACAGAATACCGGTGTTCACTTCTATTTGTTCTGAGAGAACCGCCACCAACTCCGCGCGGCGCTGGTTCACTACGGCTTCGTCAAACTGCTCACTAAAAATACTTTGCTCGAGAGCTTCACGTGCTGCTTTTTCCCTCCGGCTCAGCGCGATCATCTTCGGCTCGCTGCCGTGAATCACCGTCCCCAATCGCGCATTCTGATCACGACTCAGACCAATAGACGAGAAACCTTCCGGGAGTTGCACAATCAGTTGGTAATCCGTGCGCTCGAGCGGCAGTTCCGGGCCAATGCGGCTTGCCTGCCTGGAAGTGAGAACTTTGCGCATATCGGTAAGCATTTGTGCGATGACCCGGACGCGTTTGTCACTGGCAGCCACTAATTCGCTCTGACGTTGCTTTAATGCGCCCTCATCAAACGACGGATTCATGACCGCCTTGGGCAAGGCGGTGAAGGCCCTCTGCTTGTCCTGTTCGGCACTCAATATCGCGCTCCCATAACTTTCTGAGATGGCCTGCAACTGAGCTTTCTGATCTATGGAGAGGTCCAACAGCTTAGTGATGCGAGGCGGAAGAGTAATGACGAGCCGAATGTTCGTGTTGTAGCTCTGGCTACTCGCCGCATTCATAGATATATCTCCTTCTGACCGAAAAGCCGCTCTGATTCCAACCCACGATTGCGGCAATCTTCAACCAGCTTATTCGAGTCCACGATCGGACGTGACTGGTCTGTGTATTGAATGGAAGTCAGATAAGTGAGCCACGGTTCCTGGCCCATCGCGTAAACGAATACCTGTTGAGGATTCAGACGATCGACAATGTCTTTCGCTTTCTCATAATTCGAGCCGTCGAGCCTGCGAGACTGATCCTGTTTCCTCGCGATGGGCTTGGTCAACAGTGGACCATAAAGCCATGAGAGTGGACCACCATCACACTCCATTCCCAAAAACATGACATTCACGTTTCCGAATAACGAGTGGATGTACTCATAGAGTTTCGGCTCGATGTTGTTGGAATCTGCCGCACAGAGAACGGAGCGGCCTTTGAGATTGACGAGGTAAGCGATCTTGGTCCTGATGTTCAGGTCTGCATGTTCACCGAGAAAAGGCAGCCCCGTAATCGTGCCGTCCACGAGGGGGATCGACTCCAGTTCATCAATCTCACGGACCTGTGCAAAGCCGATGTTTTGCAAAACGAACTTCAGTGAGGGATCAGCGAGCCCGCCGCCGTTGTTCTTGGGAACGATGACGCTTCCGATCTTGTGCCGCAATTGCAGGAGCGTCTCAAACATGCAGTGGTCCTGGTGGTTGTGAGTAATCAGGACGTAGTCGATGTAAGGCGGCAGGTCTTCGAAAGTGTAACGAGGAATGCCGTTACCATGTTTGTAACTGATGACGGGGTCAGTCAGGATAGAGACGTCTTTCGACTCGATCAAAATACACGCGTGGCCGAAGTAGCGAATCCTGACAACGTCGCCGTCGTAATGTGTGGCGGCAGGCGCAGGGTCTTCGGTAAAGAACGATGCGAACTTTGCGTGTTCTGCCTCCGGAACCTGTAACGCTTCCCGGATGTGACCGATCGTTTGCGGTTCATACCTCATCTTGAATAGCTCGTCGAGAGCTGCAGAGCTGAACGGAATCGACAAGTTGACAGAGCCATTGCCTCCTAGGTTTGGCGTGCTCAGTGAGAACGGGCGATCGTCTTGTTCAACCAGGGAAAGCGAAACGCTCTGTGAGGCTGTGTTGTAGTAACGACTGCGATACAGCATGCCTTCGATAAAGCGAATCGAAGGATTGCTGTTCAAGTCGTAGACCAGCTCGACATAACCTCGTAAGGTATCAGGCACTTTCGCGTACAAAGGCTCGAGCGACAAACCGTTGGCTTCTCGATCGAGCGTCTCGCTCAGAGACTGAATGTCAGCCGCTAACTGGAGCATGTCGGCTTGTTCTTTGGTGGTCTTGTCCAGGAGCGCTTTGATTTCCGGCGCACGGCTGGCGTCGTAATTGATGAAAGGGCCGCCGCGCATGGCGGGGTTCTTCAGTGCCGCCACGTGAAACTGCGGGGCCGAGGCAAACGATTGCATGATCTTCAGGTGAGAGTTGGCGATGAACATCGCCGCTGTGGCCGGTGAGATCAAGTTGGGCCATGCATACCATTGATTGATCAACGGCTCTGGCACAACGTTAGGCTTAAGATAAACCTTCCGTTCACACATCACGCACATTTACTGAAAACTCCCGAATAACGCCGAAGGCGTTCGCTAATTTCAGCCCAGGGTTTGAGCGCAGCGAAAACCCTGGGGATACGAGAAAATAAAGACGAAACCCTGAAAGGGTTTTCCGCGCGGCGAACCCTTTCAGGGTTCTGTCGCTTTTTAATTTGTGATCCCAGGGTTGTCGCAGCGACAACCCTGGGCTGCAATTAGCGAACGCCTTCGGCGTTGGAGAGCAACAGTCGCTACGTTACAGAGCCACAGTGGCAAATGCAGCTTTTCTGTTCTCGAGACACGTGCGGACGTGTTGTGCCAGGACCCGCACGTGTGGCTCAACGACCATTTTGCCGTGGTCGCCGGGAACACGGTACACATCGACCGCTTCCGTCGAGAGCGGCGCCCAACCCATTACGGGGTCAGCAAAAAACGGATGGTCCTTAACGGCCTGGTAATACTCGCTCTCCGGATCCACCTCAGTACTGCGGAAGAGCGTTATCCGGTCGGGATAAACTCGCGGACGATAATTGCGGATCGCCCGCCCATGATATTGATTGATCTTCAGCGTCCGGCGTGCTTGTTGTAATCTCCTTGGCTCATTGGCAAATAGTGGAATAGCTCTCACGTGATCCAGAACAAACTCCAGTTGCGCTTCGGGATTTAGCTGTCTGAATTCCTCAAGGGTGAGAGCGACTTTTTTTCCACTGGCCTCGGCTGCCTGAGTGGCTCGCGCGAAGAGCAGAGCGTCAGGATCGTGATCGCGCTCATTCTGTTTGTGGTCCAGGCTTGGCGCTATCGTATCTATGATCCCCAGCAAAGCGACTGGCTGGTTCTGGTTGTATAACTGCTGCGCCATTTCAAATGCCACAAAGCCGCCATACGACAACCCGCCGATCACATACGGCCCTTCCTGTTGCACTGAACGAATCTCGTCGACAAACCGCGCTGCCATCTCTTCAATCGTTGAGTAAGGCTCACGCTCTTCGTAAAGCCCCACCGCTTGTAATCCATAGAAAGGCTGATCAGGAACAAATTGCCGCGCGAGATCAACAAGGGGCAGTACGGTACCGCCCGCGGGATGAACACAGAAGAACGGCGCCTTGGAGCCGCGCTGCTGAAGCGGAACGAGTGGCGCCCACAACGGCGGTTCGTCGTTGAGCTGGAATGATTCTTTAATGCCGGTTGAGACTTGAACGCTGCTAATCACGTCTCGCAGTGCGCTAAGAAACTGCTGGGCCAATCGTTCTACGGTATCTTGTTCATGCCTGCGATCACTGAAGCTCCAACGCACGTACAACTGCTGGCCGGCGATAGTGGCGTTTACTTCCAGTAAGTGTGTGCGCCTCGCGCGAGCGCTATGCACCGGTCCGGGAGATTCAGGAGCTATGCCAAACTGCAGCGCTCCCTTCCCCAACGCTTCCTGCTCCTGGCCTTGCACAAAGCGGCCGCCATAGTTGAATGAAATGTCCGGCTGCGGCAGCGACTTCAAACGATCGACGATCTCTTTGTTCCCACTTAAATATCGCAGCACCCCATAACCTATTCCTCGCTTGGGCACAGCTCGTAACTGCTTCGTAACCGTCCTCAATCGTTCTTCCCATGGCGCGTTGTCTTCCAAAGTCAGCAACACCGGATGAAGTGTCGTGAACCAGCCCACCGTACGCGTCAAATCTACTTCGCCGACAGTTTCTTCGCGCCCGTGACCTTCAACGTCTATCAGCACGTGTCTGTCACCGGTCCACTGAGCGAGCGTTTCTGCCAACACTGCGAGCAGCACTTCGTTGACCTGAACGTTACCTGCCTTCGAGGCTTCAAACACGAGCTTGCGTGTTTCTTCGGCGTCGAGAGTCACCGCGAGGTGGCGAGTTGTTGACTCAAGGTTTTCGCCGTCAGAAAAGTCTGTCGGCAAGGGCGTCACGTCGCGTCGCTTGTCATCCGACCAGTAGTCGACTTGAGCAAGCACGTGCGGCGAGTGCGCATACTCGTGCAACACCTCGGCCCACTGTTGGAAGCTCGTAGTCTTAGCCGGCACTTCCAATTGCTGATAACTACGCTGCAAGTCATCCAACAGTATTCCGAACGACACGATGTCCACGGCGAGGTGATGGACCACGAGCAGCAACCGCCCGCCGCGCTCGTCGCCTAGATCGTAGTAGTGCACGCGCAGCAACGGTCCGTTGCTTAGGTCTAAACTTGCCTGCGCTTCTGCCGCCAGTCGTTCGATCTCTCTCGCCTGTTCAGCCACGCTGCTCAAGTCATAGATCGTCAACGGTACATCACTGCTCACCGGCGCATAGTGCGCTCGCCAAACTTCTCCGTCGCGATCAAACCGCAGCCGCAGCGCATCGTGATGTCGCAACAACGCGCCAATTGCTTCTTTCAGCAATTCGGGCTGCAGGCGCCCACTCACCGACACCATCGTCGTTTGATTGTAGTGATGCGGCTCCGGCCATGACTGTGAGAAGAACCACTGCTGGATCGGCGTCAGGCGTTGCGCTCCACTCACTTCACCTTGTTCGGTGTCTATTACCGCACTTGTATCCACCACTGCCGCTAATTCACTGACGGTGCGGTACTCAAACAGATGTTTATGGGCCAGGCGCAATCCTTTTTGATTGGCGCGGGCCACGATTTGAATCGAAAGTATGGAATCACCACCGAGTTCGAAGAAGTTGTCATGTATCCCCACTCGCTCAAGTCCCAGCACATCCGCCCAGATCCGGCAGAGCTCCGCTTCCACTTCATTCCGTGGGGCTTCATAGCTCGCCACCAACTCGGGCCGCGCTCCGTCAGGCGCGGGCAGCGCCCGCCGATTCACCTTCCCGTTCGGCATCAACGGCAACTCTGCTAACTCCACCACCAACGCCGGGATCATGTACTCGGGCAAATGCTCGCTCAGACGGCTACGCCACTCGCTCATCGTGACCGTCTCAGTTCCTTCAGCACACACTACGTAACCCACCAGCCGTTTCTCGCCTCCCGCTCCTTCCTGCACGGCCACCACAGCATCCTGCACTCCACTCTGGCTCCGCAGCACTGCTTCTATCTCGCCCAACTCGATCCGGTAACCACGCAGCTTCACCTGCTGATCGATCCGTCCCAGAAACTCCACGCGCCCGTTCGATAGATATCGCGCCAGGTCTCCCGTCCGGTACAACCGTACGCCCGCACGCTCGCTGAACGGATGCGGCACAAACTTCTCCGCCGTCAGCTCTGGTCGCTGCCAGTAGCCCCGCGCCAACCCGACTCCACCGATATACAACTCGCCAGTCACGCCCACCGGCACGGGCTGCATCTGCTCATCCACGATGTAGAGCTCCATGTGGTCGTTCACTCTCCCGATGCTCGGCTCGCGTCCGTCACTCTCATCGAGCTCACGCTTCACGTCTGCGTTGATGCTGGCGCACACCGTGGTTTCGCTTGGCCCATAAGCATTGACGAACTGCTCTACCTTCTCGCTCCACGTCGCCGCGACTCTCCGGTTGCACGCTTCTCCAGCTACGACCAGACTCCGCAACTGCCCTACTACTCGCGCCTCTATCGCTGCTAACAACGACGGCGGCACCGTCACTACATTGATCGCCCGCCGCTCCATCTCTGCGACCCAGGCGTCTCCTACTAACGCTTCCTTCGACTCCGGCAAACACAGGGTCGCGCCAGTGCCCAGCGTCCCGAACATTTCCCACACCGACGCATCAAAGCTCAGCGATGCAAACTGCAGTACGCGGTCGTCTCGGCTCAAGGCAAACCTGCGCTGCTGCATGTGCGCCAGGTTCTTCATCCCCTGATGCGTCACGCTCACTCCTTTAGGCCGCCCTGTCGAGCCGGAGGTGTAGATCACATAAGCCAGATTCTCCGCCGTTACTTCACTAGCGATGTTCTCGCCTTCATAGTCGCTTTCCAGCTCGGCCCACTCTGTATCGAGACACAGTACCTGTCCCCAGTGCGTCGGCAACTGGTCCAGTAGCCGCTCCTGTGTGAGCAACAAAGGCACAGCAGTTTCTTCGAGCATGAACGACAACCGCTCGAGGGGATAATTAGGATCCAGTGGTAGGTAAGCTCCACCCGCTTTCAACACTCCCAGCACTCCGACCAACATCTCTATCGAACGCTCGAGGCAGAGGCCCACTATCACTTCCGGCCCGACGCCCTGCTCTTGCAGATATCGGCCCAACCGGTTGGCTCGCTCGTTCAGCTCCCGGTAGCTCACACGCTCGTTGCCAAACTCCACCGCGATCTGCTCCGGCCTTTGCTCCACTTGCTGCTCAAACAAGCGATGGGCGCACTCGGCCTCGTACTCCGCTGTGTTAGTCCGGTTCCATTCACACAACAACTGTCGCTTCTCGGCGTCCGAAAGCAGCGAGACTGCACCGAGTGTAATCTCCGGCTCTGCTACAAAGACCTCGAGCAAATGTTCGAAGTGCTTCAACAAGCGCGCGATCGTCTCTTCACTGAACCGCCGCTGGTTGTAAGTTAGTTGGATAAAGATCTCCTCGCCGGGTAGTATGGCGAGGGTGAGTGAGTAATTCGATTTCTCGAAGTTGCTGCTCTGCTCGTTGGGTTCTGCCCTGATTGCCGAAGCCTGTTGCGGTTGCGGCTGCTGGAATGAAGAGGTGAATGGATAGTTCTCATAGACGAGCAAACTGTCGAATAAGCCATGCCCGCGGCCCATCTCACTCCAGCCCTGCACTTGCGCTAACGGACTGTACTCGTACTGCCGCGCTTGTAGCTGGTCCAACTGTAGCTGCTGCAACCACTCCGCTACCTTCTGCTTTCCATCAAGCCGCACTCGCACCGGCAGGGTGTTTATAAACATCCCGACCATCGCTTCCACTTTGGGAAGCTCCGCCGGTCGACCTGAGACAGTGGCGCCAAAGAGCACGTCGCGATTGCCACTGTAACGAGCGAGAAGCAAGGCCCAGGCGCCTTGCGCGATCGTGTTGAGCGTCAGCTCATACCGGCGTGCGAGATTCTGAAGAGCGTCGCTTGCTGTTTTGGAAAGTGAGATGTCCTTACCATGGTAACGAGGAGCGTCAGCAGGACCACCGGGATGTACGAAGTCGAAAGGTAATGGTGTGGGCGCTGAGAAATTCTTGAGCGTGGAGCGCCAGTAAGACTCAGCGTCGTTGAGATTCTGTTTCAGGAGCCAGGCGATGTAGGCGCGGAAGGGTGTCGGCGCGGGCGGGTTCAGCTCTTGCCCGTTGCTGAATGCCTGGTAAAAGGTCAAAACTTCTTCAAAGATTGTTGGGACAGACCAGCCGTCCACGAGTACGTGATGATAGCTCCAGATGAAATGGTAGGTCTCATCTTCGAGGCGGATCAGTACCAGGCGCATCGGCACCTTCGACATATCAAAAGGACGCGCTCGATCAGCTTCGGCGTATTCGAGTAATGTTTTTTTCTGCTCGGTGAGATTGCGCCAATCAAGCTCGATCCAATCCAACGGCTTGGGACGATGAACGATCTGAACTGGTCTCTTGATTTCTTCCCAGGCGAATGAAGTACGCAGGACCACGTGTCTTTCGGCGACTCTGTCCCACGCGCGCTTCAGCGCCGCGATATCGAGGTTACCGCGGAGCGTGCAGTTCAGTTGCTCGAAATACAGTTTCGAGTGCTCGGTGGAGAGAGTATGAAAGAGCATTCCCTGCTGCAGCGGGGAAAGGACATAGATGTCTTCAATATCTTTCTTACTCATCTGCATGTGCCTGGAGTTGTTATCGCGGAAGCGCCAAAGGCGCGAGATATGATAGCCATCTATGAAGCCGGGTCGTGTCAAGAATGAGTTTGGGTCGATTGGTTCACCCATCTATTCGAGATTCCACGTGGTCGAGGTTTGCACTCGGTAAATACGTGGTCTCACTCAACGGTGCGACGCGGCTGATTCAGGGGCACGAGTTTTTCACTCAGGCTATCTGCGAGCTCAGCGTCATTTCAATCGTGCCAAACCTTTTCTTTACCCACTCGAGACTTAACCAGGATTCCGGTGGCCAGCAATTCGTTTCCCCCTGGTCCTCACTTCCGCGATTACTGCTGCGGGCCGGTTAGGGATGAGCAAACTGTAACGCTGGTGGCCGCCAGCTGGTGCCGTCACGTAACATCGCCCAACAACGCACCAGTAATTGCCGGCCCACCGCCACGATCGCAATCTTCTTGCGCGCCTTCTTGCCACCACTGAGGCGCTGAAACGTTTCGCGTACCCAAGCGTTATAACGGAGGCCGGCCCACGCTACTTCTACCAACAACGAGCGCACCACCCGACTACCATGTTTTGTGATCCGCCCGCGGCGCACGGTCTCACCAGAATCGAGTTCTTTGGGTACCATGCCCACGTAGGCACTCACTTCGCGCGCTTTGTGAAATCGCGCTGGCTGATCCAGCAAAGCGACGATGGCTTCCGAGAGCCGCGGTCCCACCCCGGGGATGGTGCGCAACAGGGCCACGCGGGGATCCGCTTTAGCGATGGCGTCCAACTTTTCTTCCACCTGCTCAATGTCACGCTGCAGTTCTTGTAACTGCTGTAGCTCGACATGCAGTTGCCCGCGCCATAACTCCTGCGGTTCCGTTTCCCGGAAAGGTTTGGCGAGCGCTTCTAAGTGCGCCCGTCCCAATTGCGTCCAACACTTGGCACCGCGCGGTAGTATTTGACCTTCACTGACCAACAAGTCGCGAATGTGATTCTTGACCTTCCCACGCCGCCGCACCAGTTGTTGCCGAAACGCAATCAAGGCCCGCCATTGCCGCACCTCGATACGCGGGATGTGCACTTCGCGCAGCTGATTCACGGCTGAGAGTTGCGCGCATTTCAACGCATCACAGCGATCATTCTTCTTCTTCACCTTGCGCCAGCGCCACGCATCGTCACTAGTATTCGCTACCTGCACCGCCACCCCCAGTTCCCGTAGCAGATCACAAACCCAACCCGCGATATTGCAAACTTCGATGACCACGCGGTCCGGTTGTACTTCTCTTACCAAGCGCCCTAACCCTGCGGCTGTCGTGTCGCTCGTTTTGAAATGATGCGCCCCACTGGCGCTCTCGTAAACACATCCCACTGTCTTGAATTTTCCTAAGTCCAATGCCAATATCTTCATCACCGGGTACTCCCTTCAAAGTCAGATTTTGAGTCAACCTGCAAAGGCCAAACTCGTTTATTTGGTTGGACACATTGTCCGACTTTCAAATCGACTTTGGGAGACCCGGCTTCATAGTTTCAGGGGCAAGCGCGAAGCGCGTCGCCCCTGGTTAACAAACAGACAAAGAGATTGAGGCCTGAAAGGCCGAAATCACATACCGATTATTACGCCCTTTCAGGGCTGGAATTTTGCAATTATTTCTTTCCAGGGGCGACGCGCTTTGCGCTTGCCCTGGCTTTCATATCTCGCGCCGTTGGCGCTTTCGTACCGCGCTGTAGCGCTTTCAAATCGCATGTCGTTGGCCGTCAGTCCAAAACGGCCAATAGTTTGTCCAGTTCCTGTTGTGACAACCCCGCCTCTGGGAAGTCGGCGGTGGTGAAAAGCTGAGTAGTACCTTGCCGCGTCTCGTGGATGATCTCCTTGATTGCGCGCAACATCTGCTGGGCCACCTGTTCCACCGTTTCGCGCCGGTGCACTCCTTCGGTGTAGGTCCAGTGCACCACCAACTCTCCACCACCCGCACTGGCATTGATCTCCAACATGTGCCAGCGATGGTCGCACGGGCTATACGCTGCCCCGCTGCTCTCTCTCGCGGGACCTACGAGTGCGCCTTCTCGCGGTCGCTCCACCTCACCGCGTCCGCCATAGTTAAAGCTCACCTCGGCCTGCGGCTGCCACGCCAAGCGCTCGCGCACCTCACTCGCTTCATTCAAGTAACGCAATACGCCATAACCAATGCCGCTCTGCGGCACCTGTCGCTGCTGCTCCTTCACTCGCCGCAACTTCTCGCTCCAGCTTCCTTCTCCCACTTCCAACAACAGCGGGTAGAGCACCGTGAACCATCCGACAGTCCGCGTCAAATCTACTTCGCCAATCGTCTCCTCGCGCCCATGACTCTCGACATCTATCAACACCCGCTGTGCACCGCTCCACTCTGACAGACTGGCCGCGAGCGCCGTCAGCAGCACTTCATGCACTTGCGCTCGCGTCGCTTTCGGTAATTCCGTCAGCAGCCATTGCGCCTCATCTCCTGTCAGCCGCACCGTCACCACTCGTGCGTCTGCTACGAGGTGTGGCCCTCGTGCATCAACCAGCAACGGTCCAACATCGCCGCGCTTCGGACTGGTCCAATACTCAACCTGTGCAGCCAGTTGCTCGGACTGCGCATACTCCTGCAACACCTCGGCCCACTGTTGGTAACTCGTCGTCTTCGCCGGCAGCTCCAACTGCGCATAACTACGCTGCAAATCTTCCAACAGTATTCCGAACGACACGATGTCCACGACGAGATGATGGACCACTAGCAACAACCGCCCGCCCCGCTCGTCGCCCAAATCGTAGTAGTGCACGCGCAGCAATGGCCCTTCACTCAAGTCCAGACTGCTCTGCGCTTCTGCCGCTAATTCTTCGATCTCTCTCGACTGTTCGGCCACGCTGCTCAAGTCATAGACCGTTAACGGCACATCACTGCTTACGGGCGCATACTGCGCTCGCCAACCTTCTCCGTCGCGATTAAACCGCAGCCGCAGCGCATCGTGGTGTTGCAATAACGCACCTACCGCCGCTTTCAGTAACTCCGGCTGCAATCGATCACTCACCGATACCATCGTCGATTGATTCCAGTGATGCGGCTCCGTCAATGACTGTGAGAAGAACCAGTGCTGAATCGGCGTCAAGCGTTGCTCTCCACTCACTTCACCTTGCTCGGTCCGAAGCCGTGGAGTCGTATCAACCGCTGTGGCCAGGGCCGCGACGGTGCGGTGCTCAAAGAGTTGTCGTGGCGCGAGTCGCAGTCCTTTTTGACTGGCGCGGGCTACGATCTGGATCGAGAGAATCGAATCGCCACCGAGTTCGAAGAAGTTGTCATGAACGCCGACGCGCTCCAATCTCAGCACTTCCGCCCAGATCCGGCAGAGCTCCGCTTCCACTTCATTCCGCGGTGCTTCATAGCTCGCCTTCAACTCCGGCCGCGCTCCATCGGGCGACGGCAACGCTCGTCGATCCACCTTCCCATTCGCGGTCAGCGGCAACTCGCGCAACTCAACGATGACCGCAGGGATCATGTACTCGGGTAACTGCTCGCTCAGACGGCTGCGCCACTCGCTCATCGTCACCGTCTCAGCTCCTTCAGCATGCACTACGTAGCCCACGAGCCGCTTCTCTCCGTCGTCCTGCACGGCTACCACTGCATCCTGCACCCCGCTTTGGCTCCGCAGCACGGCTTCGATCTCGCCCAACTCGATCCGGTAGCCACGCAGCTTCACCTGCTGATCGATCCGTCCGAGAAACTCCAGACGCCCGTCCGCAACGTATCGCGCCATATCTCCCGTGCGGTACAAACGCGCGCCCGCACGTTCACTGAATGGATGCGGCACAAACTTCTCTGCCGTCAGCTCCGGTCGCCGCCAGTAACCGCGCGCCAACCCGACGCCACCGATATACAACTCGCCCGTCACGCCCACTGGCACCGGCTTCATCCACTCATCCAAAATGTAGAGCTCCGTATTCGCAATCGGTTTACCAATCGGAACCGGTCCCGCCGGCGCATCACCCTCAGCCACTTCGTAAACACAGCATCCGACGACAGATTCCGTTGGACCATACTCATTGATCAGGCGCGTCGATGGCGAGTGAGTGCGCCAGAATTCAAGACTCTCGCTACGCAACTCCTCGCCACCAATGATCAGCGCGCGGGTTTTGCCGTTTGCTTTATCAGGCGGCAGTAGCTGGCTCAATAGCTCGAGATGGGCGGGCGTGATCTTGATCAGGCTGAAATCATTCTGCGTGCTCAAGGCGGAGGCGAGCCGCTCGATTCCCTCGGCTTCCGGAATCAGCAACACACTGCGTCCAGTAGCTAGAGGAGTAAGCAGACTCGTGATCGTGAGGTCAAACGCGATCGAAGAATGGACGGCAGAGCCCTGGCCCTCGGAAACGTTGTATGCTCTCGTGGACCAGTTGAGGTAGTTGGCGAGTCCGTAATGAGGAACCATCACTCCTTTCGGCTTGCCCGTTGAGCCGGAGGTGTAGATGACGTAGGCGAGATTGTCTGGTTGAACCTCGGAGCTCGGATTGCCTGCGCTTTCCCGCTCGATTTGTTCGCGGACTTCGGCCAAGTGCGTCCCGGTCAATAACACTTTCAATTCGGCGTCGTCCTGCAAGAACGCTAATCGCTCTCGGGGATAACTCTGGTCCAGGGGAACATAAGCGCCACCGCCCTTCAGCACGCCGAGAATCGCTACGACCATTTCCGGAGAACGCTCCAGCAAAACTCCGGCGTGCACTTCAGGACCGACCCCTTGCTTTTGTAAATAGCGAGCCAGTTGATTAGCACGTTTGTTCAAGTCGCCATAACTGATCGTCTCGTCCTGATAGATCACAGCCGGCGCTTCCGGATCGCGCTCAACCTGGGCTTCAAACATCTGCACGAAGCATTGTTCGGGATAAGTGGTGGCGGTTTGGTTCCACTCAACCAATAACTGGTGACGCTCACTAGCAGACAGGATCTTTGCCTGTCCGATGGCAATCTCAGGATCGTTAAGTAGTGACTCTGCGATCGTCTGAAACTCACCAACGAGTCGCTCAATGTCATCTGTATTGAAGAGACTGGAATCGTAGTGAAGCTCGGCGGTTAAAGTGCGCTCTTGCCGCCGGCAGCTCAGTTTCAGTTTGTACGGCTCGATGCAGTCATACTGCCTGGTGATCGTGAGCTTGAAGTCCTCCGCGAGATACTCTGTCTGCTGATCGTCATAATCGAAGCTAAACGGGAAAAACTTTTGGCTTCCGATTAACTGATCGAAACTAAAATACTCTTGCCACTCATTCGCCTCTCGCACCAGCTCATGGACCTGGCTCGCCACTTCATGGAAACGCAAGCCGGCATGTAGCTCGAGTTGCACCGGCAAGTACTTCGCAAGCAGCCCGAGCACGCCTTTAAGTTCACTGTCGTTACGTCCATCACACGCGGTCGCGACAATCAGGTCTGCTCCTTGCGTCAGCCGCCAAAGTAGAATCTGCCAGCACGACTGCAACAACGCCGCTTCAGCTACTTTGTAATTTCGAGACAGTTTCTCTAACTGAACCGCGATCTCCGGCGATAGCGCGATGCTACGCACTCTCGGTTGAAAGCTCGCGTCCTTAGGCTTCTGCTCGAATGACAATTCTGCGTCAACAAACTTCGACTTACGCCAGTAATTGCGCCCTGCTTCGGTGTTGTCAGACTCGAGCAGCTCATGTTGCCACTCGGCCAGGTCCGCGAACTGCATCTCCGGTTCCGGTAGCTCGCTTTGACTCAATTCGTAAATGAGACGATTGAGACTGGGCCGATCACTACACAGAGCCGGCAAGCCGAGTATCAGGATGTGACGCGCCTGCGTGAGCTTGATCAAAAAGAGATGAGCGGGCGGGCTTTGCTGAAGATCGAACGGGAGCTCCAGGGCTTGCTGAAACAGAGCGTCGATCTCCGTCTCTTGTGCTGAGGTGTTCAGATGACTCAAGTCATAGATCTGCGTAGAAGCAGCTTGCGGCTGGTTAATGACCTGGACCGGCAGGTTCATTCCGGGTAAGTGTTGGAATGTCGTGTTCAAGATTTCATGACGGCGAATGACGGCAGCAAGAGCCTTGACTGCATCGAGACTTCCTTCGATCAAAACCTCGATCTGGACCCGGTAAGGAGATCTCTCACTATGCTGCTGCAACACCCACTGCCGTTGCTGCTGAGGTGATAACCGGTAACCTTCAATCGTGTTGTTTTGCATTCTGAGCTCTGTGTCGTGAGGTAGTTTTAGACAAGATTACGGTGAGGCTCGGCCATGCCGACCAGGATTTTCCTTGGTCCAACAAAGGTTTCTCGGCCGTGTGCGGTCAACATGTTGTCAACCAGCAGAATATCGCCTTCCTGCCAGGCAAACGTTACGGTCTCTTTATCGTAAGCCGCTCTGATCTCCGCGAGTGACGAATCTGCAATTGGAGTCCCGTCACCGTAATAAGCGTGGCGCGGAAGCTCGGCTTCGGTAACTTCCATTAATAAGTATTCCCTGACTTCAGGCTCCAGACTCGAAACGTGAAACAGGTGGGCTTGATTGAACCAAACCGGCTCACCGGTATCCGGATGTGACGCAACGCCCTGACAGATCTGCCGAGTTCGCAGACGGTCTCCGTCCTTCCACTCAAATTCGAGCCCTTCGCGCCGGCAAAACTCCTCTACTTGCGATCGATCGTTGGTTTGAAAAACCTGTTGCCAACTGAGATCCAGGTTGTCGCCATAATTGCGCACATACATCACTCCGCGTTTGGCAAATTCCTCTCTAATCTCGGGCGGAATACGCTCAAACACTTTTCGGCTATCGGCGATTGGAGTGGCTCCACCTTCTCCCGGCGCGATGACACAGAAGAAATAGATCTTTAAAGGCCAGCTTGATTGATAGGAATTCTCATTATGCAAGGGAATAACCTGGTTCGCGGGATACTCAGTAGCCGTGTAGACGTTTCCCCAAATCTCGGTGCGCGGCGTAGACCGATTTGTGTAGGAAAGTAAATCCCCATCCGCAGTAGCGCGTATAAACTCAGCAAAAGCCTCCGGCCCACGCAGCTCAAATCCTCTGAAGAGAATCGCTCCATGCTGCAATAGATTGACGTGAATTGCATCGAGGCGGGTCCTGGCCCAGGCGATGAGATCAACACCCGCCACCGAAGGTCGCACCATCAACGGCAGCATCACTCCAGGCACAAGCGGCTGCATCGTTACCATCGTTCCCTCCGAAACGCTCGCGGCTCGACGACCACCGACGCGCGGCTTCTTTAGTTCCGATTTTGCAATCATCTGGCTTCTCAAGCAATGCGAGTGACAACTTTCCGTTTCACCTTTTTGAGCAACTGGTGGCGGACCAGTTTAACCTTGTGCTCTTCGTTGCTTTGCTGCTCAGCGTAGGTTCGCTCCAGGACTTCGCCGAGCTGCTGTTGCCAAGCGTCACTCTGCGCGAAGACATTGTGAACGAGTGTCTCAAGATGTTTTGACATCTGCCTGACAGTCGCGGCGTCGAACAAAGAGTTGTCGTACTTGATCTCCAATAACAGTTGCGGACCGGGCTCGACTGCCAGCGTGAGGGGATAACTCTCTTTGACGAGGATGAGCGTACGAATGTCCAACGCGCGGGATCTTTCCTGAGCCGGCGCCGGAGTCGAAGAGGATGACGGGTAATTTTCAAACACAACTATGCTTTGAAATAACGGGCTGCCACGTTCGACTTCGCTCCATCCCTGAACTCGACTTAGCGGGCTGTATTCGTATTGACGGCTCTCCAATTGTTCTCTTTGTATCTGCCTCAACCAATCGATGACAGGCATTTCAGGCGTCACTTTAACGCGTACCGGCAAAGTGTTAATGAAGACGCCGACCATTTCTTCGACACCTTCCAACTGCGGCGGACGTCCCGAAACCGTTGCGCCGAAGACGACGTCGTGTTGCCCGCTGTAGCGACTCAGGACCAGGGCCCATGCTCCCTGGACCAGCGTGTTCGCGGTCAGCCTGTGCTTGCGCGCCGCGGCCTGTAAGCGAAGCGTCTGATCTGGCGACAGACTGATTTGGTGAGCGGTGTAAGCTCCATGTTGCAGATCCTGACTGGGCGCCGGAGCGTTATTCGGTATTAACGGAGTAGGCGTCGTGAATCCCTTTAGCGTCTCGCGCCAGTACTTTTCGGCGCGGGCGAGGTCTTGTTGCTGCAACCATGCGATGTAGTCGCGATAGGGACGCGGATTTGGAAGCCGCAGATCTTCACCGCGAGACAGGGCCCTATAAAACAGGATGATGTCTCTCGAAATCAGACTGCTGGACCAGCCGTCTAAGAGAATGTGATGGTGAGTCCAAACAAACTGGTATTCGTCATCGCTCATGCGGATCAGGGCCAAACGCATGAGGGGCGCGCGCGAAAGATCAAAGCCGCGCGTTTGCTCCTTTGTTATGTAGGCCGTCAACCGCTCGTCTTGAGCTTCACGTGATTGCCCGCGCCAGTCCAGATCGTCCCAGGGTAGATCCAGATGCGTTTGTACTACCTGTACCGGCTGCTTCAGCCCTTTCCAGACGAAGAAAGTTCTTAGGGCTGCGTGTCGTTGGACCACGCGATGCAAGGCTTGTTTGAACGCGGTAACGTTTAAGTCGCCTCGTATCGCGCAACTCACCTGCGAGATGTACTCCCCACCTTCCGGTGAATAGAGAGCGTGGAACAGCAGTCCCTCTTGCAAAGGCGAAAGCGGATAAAAATCTTCCGTGTTCTCTGGTGGCATTCAAGGAGGAGCGCCAACGGCGCGAAATGTTAGGAGCGCCAACGGCGCGAGATATGAAAGCCAGGGGCAAGCGCGAAGCGCGTCGCCCCTGGTCAGTAAGACCACCCGAGATTGAGGCCTGAAAGGCCGGAATAACCCACACAATTCCGCCCTTTCAGGGCTGGAATAATTTTTTGATTTATTTCCAGGGGCGACGCGCTTCGCGCTTGGCCTGGCTGTCATATTCCGCGCCTTTGGCGCTCCCAAGGACAGAGCTACCGCACTTTGCACCAACGGGGGCAACGCCTGAAACGGAAACTGGCGGTAAAACCAGTTGAGAAACCGCTGGTCTTCAACGCTGAGGGGGAACTGAACTGAATGCTACGCAAATGCCTCTGTACTAATCATTAAAAGGCCGCAATCCCAGAGACACCCTATCGAAAAAACCACGCTTGCTTGCAATATTCGAGAGGCCGACGAAGATCCATCGGGCGGAATCATCAGATAATTCTGGAACAGTTATATTCATCTGAATGTCAGTATACGGTCTGCCATAAACCCGACTGAGTCTGAAACCAGACACTGCAATGAACTTCACACACGCTCTCATCGTTAAGAGCGATAACAAGACGTAAATCACGGCTGGGAGGTGTTCGATGTACTGTCCTCGATGTGGCCATCAGTCTATCTCTGATGCTTTGCGCTTCTGTTCTTACTGCGGTTTCAAGCTGGGTGTCGTGAAGGCAGCTCTCGTAGAGGACGACGAGACTTCAGCAACCTCGTTCACAACTCAGATCATAACCAAACAACCGCGCCCGCGAGACATAAACATCGGCGTCATTCTCATGTTCGCCGGTGCGCTGCTAGCCACCATCATGGCCGGCTCCGGCGGGCTCGGCCTCGGCCGTGAAGGAGGAGCGCTGATACTGCTGATCTCCTTCGCTTCAATCCTTCTTCTCTCTCGACCCATCATGAAAATGATCTACAAGCTGCTTTCGTGGGAAGAGCTACCGACTCACTCCTTCTCACCGAACCAAAGAGGAATGTTATTCGGGTCGATACTAATGTTCACCAGCACGATTGTCCTCGCTATCAGTTCCCTGCTGATGTTTGGCCGGATGAGAACACCGCAGTTGCTCTTTGCCCTGATCGGAGCTTTCGTTTTGCTTCTGTTTGTATCTAAGTACCTGATGCGAGCCGTTCGTTACCTCGTCACCGGCGATGAGGTACTTCCGCAAATTGATGTGGCGCACGATCAAGCCGCAGTGAATGCTGCTGGTTTTGCTCCAGCGATCACCGCCGGACAGAACATACCTGTTTCCCTGTTTACGGCGCAGCGTGTGACGACTGCCGAACTCACTTCTCCTGCGAGCGTTACTGAACAGACGACGAACCTGCTCGAGAATAAGTGACTCATAAATCCTCGCCGACGATTTCCCTCACGTTGGGTACAGCTTTGACAGACACGCATGAGGTTTTCCTATATAGCTTAGGGCGAAAGGAGGAAACCTCATGAACGAAACATCAGATAATGCGGAGTTGGTTACGCAGTGGCGCAATCTCGGAGAACAGGATAATCCTGCAGGTCCGCTATTTGCTGCTGGTGAGTTCGCAGAAGCAGATATCGTTAATGCAACTGCCGAGTATTGGACCTGTGGTACTGCTTGCTCCGGCTCGGTCACGCGCTTTTGCTGCTAAATTGATATGACGTTACGTCATTTCGATAGGTCGCTGGGTTGCCTGGTCTCGCCCGCTCTGGACGAACTGGCAACCCAGCTTTCTTTGGTTGAAGGATTAAGCGCACGTGCGCGTGAAGTCATCGCCGATACAACGCGAGAATCGCTTTACACCGTGCTGCACAGTAAAGTCAGCCGGTTGCTCGTTCTCGAGCTCAACGCCGCACGCGTAACTGGGCGACTAAGCGGCGAGAACTCGGAACAGCGTTGGCAGCAATTCCTTGAACTTTCGTCCCGGCAGTCCTTCTGGGACGACTTAGCCAGTCAGTATCCCTCTTTATTATTGCGAGTAAACGCGATTGTGCGGAATCGGTGCACGGCAACGCTACGCTTTGCGCAACGTTGGACTGCGGATCGGCGCCGGCTGGAAGATCTGTGCGCCGGTGAGCCGGGCGAACTGCACGAGCTCAGCTTCGGAGCCGGTGACAGCCATCGCGGAGGGTCGACGGTGGCAATTGTCCGTGGTGAGGGCTGGCGTGTTGTTTACAAGCCACGTTCGTTGGCAATCGATAACGCTTTACGCGGCTTCATCGCCGAGCTTGGTGACGATCATGGCAGCGCGCTGAATGTCCGCGTCCCAGCGGTCATTGATTGTGGCGATTACGGGTGGGCCGAATTTGTGCCCCATCGCTTCGCGGCAGGAAACGAGGAGCTGCTTAGCTTCTATTGCGGCATCGGGCATTTACTGGCATTAATGCGGTTGCTGAGCGGCAGCGATCTGCACGCTGAAAATGTGATTGCCCAGGATAACAGTCCCGTGGTAATCGACTGCGAAACTCTTTTCACGCCCAAAATTCCGGCGCCACCATCTGGCTACGGAGGGGCTGTGGATCGTACCAGCGAACTGATAGCTCGAACCGTACTCAGTGTAGGTGTGTTACCGGGCCGCGGACTGGGCCTTGGTTGGCGCGGTGTTGACCCTTCCGCTGTTGGCATGCTCCCTGGACAGCAGCCGATGCAGCGGCAGCTAGGGATCATCGGCGCGGGCACGGATGAAGCGCATATCGGCCCTATCCTTGTTGAAGCGCCGATGTCGCAGAATCATCCCAGCCCTCGACCGGCGCTCGCTGAATACTGGCCAGAAGTACTACGCGGGTTTGATGAATTAACGGCCACGCTGCAGCGCTTGGATGCCAGTGACAGCTTGCGGCCACGGCTGCGAGTGTTCGAGGATTGCCGTATTCGCATGGTGCTGCGTGCGACAGAGATTTATGCCGAGATCGGCCGGATGCTATGGCATCCTGTATCGCTGCATAACCCCGAACCGGCACGGCAACGCGCTTTCGAATTGTTAGAGAAAATGGCCGCGAACGTCTCCGTGGCGCCCAGTGACCCGGCGGTCATCAATGCCGAGATCGATGAATTGCTGGAGGGCGATATTCCATACTTTTCCGCCGTGGTGCGCGAAGGTCGCCTGCATGGACCAGGTGACACACATTGGCTTCCTCCCTGTCATCTGGTTGAAGTTGCCCTCGCGGATTGGCGTAGTGCGGATTTTGCTCTGGAGCAAAAAGTCATCCAGGCATCCCTCGTAAGCGCCTATATAAATGACGGCTGGAAGTCTCAGGGAACCTCGGTATTACGGTCGCATGCACGTGGCGGCGATCTGGAAGCGCGTCGCCGCCGGCACGCCGCGCAAATTATCCAATCCATAGTGACAAATGCGATTCATGCCGACGATGGCAGCGTGGCTTGGATTGCACCTGTGCTTGCTACAACAGGCTGGTCAGTACAGCCGTTGCAGCACGATTTCTACAACGGGATCTCGGGGCTCACGTTCTTGCTTGGCGCTTATCTGCACGAAACAGCAGCCGGGCGCGCCGATGCCATCAACGAAGTTGAAAGGTTGTTTGCGGCGGCATTGCATACGTTGCATCTGGGAGAAACCAAGCGGGAGCGCCTGGGAACTGAAGGGCTGAAGGTCAGGCCACTTCCACCCGGCGGGTATCTCGGAATTGGGTCGCAAATCTGGACCTACATTGCGCTGGCGCATTGGGGGTTGGACGGCGGAGATGGTTTGCAGCGCGCCTGTAAATTGGCGAACCAGATTCCCGCAACGGCCGCGGTGGACGAGATTAACGATTTACTTTCCGGAACTGCAGGCGCCATCGTTCCATTGCTGATGTTGGCTAGTAAGACAGGAGATAAAAGTTACGTTCACATCGCTTCGCAACTTGGAGATCTGTTGCACGAGCGCGCTAAACATCGGAACGGATGTGCCTACTGGCCCCATCCCCTTTCGCTTGAAGGAATGAGTGGCTTTGCACATGGCGTAACCGGCATCGGCTGGGCCCTGACCCATCTCGCACGCGCAACCGGAAACGCGCGGCACGAGCAACTGGCACAAGAGGCGTTTGCGTTCGAAGATGCTCTCTTTGATGAGGAGGAGCAGAACTGGCTCGACCTGCGCATGCTCGAAGGCTTCAGGACGGCAGCAGCGTGGTGTCACGGTGCCGTTGGAATCGGTCTCGCGCACCTGGATCTCGATCCAACACTTAATCACGCATCGACACGCGAATACGTGCGACGGGCCGCAGCAGCAACCTGGCGGTTAGGGATGGGCTGGAATCATTGTGCGTGTCATGGCGATCTCGGCAATTGGGAATTGCTGGATCATGCGATCGCCATGGGAGAGGCGCCGAAGGAGCTAAACGCCTCGTACCTGCTCGACATAATCCTGACCAGCCTGGAGCAAGATGGTCCATCCTGTGGCATGGGGCGAAACTCTTTGGCGCCCGGCCTGTTGCCGGGACTGGGCGGGATTGCTTACCAATTGATGAGGGCCCACCCCGAACATGACTTGCCCTCGATCCTGACTCCTGGCGGCATTTGAACTCTTCTCTGCGTATCTCTGTGATCTCTGCGTTACTGTAATCGTGACGCACATTAACGCAGAGATCACAGAGATACGCAGAGATCGCAGAGAAGACCTACTTCACGCGTATGAACGGCATGTCGCGCATTCGTGATGCTCCGACGTGCATGCCACTGACCTTTCCATCCTTGTCACGTGTGAACCAGACAATGTAACCATCCACGTCGAAATGGTCCTTATAGATAGGCTGCATCGCCAAACTCGTTGCCGGACGTTGTTTGATGAACACCTTGTCAGCTTCGACCGCAACTGTGAATGTCGCTCCCGCTTCCTCGCTAAACCAATCTCCCTTGAACGAGGCGAGGTCTGCCGGCGCCGGCTTCCACTCTTGCTCCGGAACGAAGCGCCGGACTTCACCATCGGAATCCACGAGCTCAGCAGACATCGGCTTTCCTTCCTTATCGAACGTAAACCTCAGTTGGTTGTTGCCAACAGTAAACTGTCCGCCGCCCATCGGCACCAGGCGCGCGCCGCTCCATCGCGACACACCGTTCTCAACAACAAACCTTGCCGGAGCATGCGTCTTTTCACTCCGCCAGATACCAACAAACTTCTTCAGCTCGTCTTCACTTACCTTCGCTGCTTCAGCCCTGGGGCTATTGGGAGGTAGTCCGAAGATCTCATCCGTTATGCCGGCGGCGATGCCTCCAGCGCCTGGTGAAGTGCCGTTACACATGACACCGACTGAAACCTTGTTGTCCGGGTAACGCGCCAGAAAAGTCTGATAGCCGGCAGTCGCGCCGCCGTGCGAGACGTCCTTCAGTCCTTTGTATGTATCGACAGTGAGCCCAAGCGCGTACGCGATCTTTCGACCATCATTCAACACTCCGCGAGTTTCGAGCGCGGCGACAAGCGGCGCACCCAGCGATTGCGAATCAAGCATCGCGTTCCATTTCATCCAATCGCCGACGGTGGTGAGCATGCCGCCGTTTCCATAAACATTCATGAAGGGCATGTTGAGTCGCCATGGATCATTGCCCTGGCGCGCATATGCTTGAGCGCGGTTTGGAACTATACGCTGGTAGTCGTCTCGCCAGGAGCTGTTTGTCATACCGATTGGTTTGAATAGCCGTTCCTCGACGAAGGCTGGGAACTTCTGTTTCGAAACGCGCTCGACAATTATCGCTGCGAGGTTGTAGCCGCTGTTTGAATACGAGTATTCCGAACCGGGCGTGAAGTCGAGTGCTTTCTGATGAGTGATTACGTCAAAGGCGAGATCTTGATTGATGACTCGATCGCCACGACCCGCTCCGGTCAGGCTCATAACTGTGCCCCAGTCGCGTAAGCCCGAAGTGTGATTCAAAAGATGTCTGATCGTCAGTGGCGCACCGTAATCGGGCAGCTCGGGAATGTATTTCCTTACTGGATCGTCGATACTGAGTTTTCCATCCTGTTGCAGCAGTACGAGCGCTGCGGCGGTGAACTGCTTCGCGACCGAGCCTGACTCAAAGATCGTTTGCGGTGTGTTGGGAACGTTGTGTTCCATATCCGCGAGGCCGAATGCCTTTTCGAAAACTGTTTCTCCATTGAGCGACACCGCGGCGGCACAACCCGGCGCCGGTGCGACGTACGCTTTTGTAAACTTCTCAAACGCCCGCTCCGCGCCGGCGATAACCTTCTGTTTGTCAGGAACCTGCGCGCGGGTTGCGGTTGAGAGAAGCGCAATGACAGTGAATGCGAGCAACAAGTTTCTTCTAGTCATAGAGTTCATCCTTCTCTTGATGGCGAGTACAAATCAATATTGTTCAGACGTACGAAGCTGAGGATGTGTTAACGAGCGTCTACCGGTTAGTTCTTAACACGATAATCTGAATTGCGACGAAGATCAGTGTTACGCAAGCTGGTACAATGAAGTTCACCTTATCGGAGGCGTGGTCGTACCATCCGCGAGTGCCGGCTGCTGCGGCCTGATGATGATCGTCGTCGGAGCCTCTTATCACAGCCTCGAGCTCTTCAGTCGCGACCGGCGGGAGAAACGCTTCACGTATGTTCCAAAACACGCACATCGCGAGAACAAACACATCAAGCGCGATCAGCAGCGACCAGTAACTTGAATTCCAGGATTCCAAGAACGCCCAGATGAGCGGTAAGACTAGTAGACCTGCAATGACGTACGTGCGCCCGCGCGTCTCGAGACTCGCGAGTTTGGCGTGTTTCGTAAGCGCAGTCATCGCTTGTGCGAGGCTCGCCTCGACCGACACGACTCGCTTGCGCAAAGTCTCCAAAGCCATGCTATCGAGTAGCACAATGCTTTCGGCCGCGCAGTAAATACAACGCACAAGCACATCATCGGGCCGAACTGAGAGTGGCGCACCACACTGGCGACAATTCGGCGGTTCGCCCGGCGTCTTCGGTGGACTCGCCGCGAACGCTGCGCCAACGTTTGTCGCACCACTCACGAGCACATTTTTCATAGCGACGTTTGCAGCTAGTAGTTGCGCCGGAATGAGGATTACCCAAACGCCTGCCAACAAGCTGGGGACCGTGTGGACACTTACCACTCGCAACAAGGCGGCGATGAGCAGAACTATAAGACTGCCGGTCATCAGCACAAACGGCGCAATCGCGGCACACACTAAGCGCCACCGTGTTACCTTGATCTGCGCCAGCCGCTTCCATTGCTCAGCCGCTTTACGTGTCGCCGAATCCAGATCGCGTGTGAGGCGCAGCTCCTCACGATAGACCTGGGGCATGGCATTGGTGGCCCCACAAAAACTACAGACGAGCGATGGAGCGTCAACCACTACCAGCGGCGCGTTACAGTTGACGCACAGCAACGGCGCTAGCCTTGGTCTCGTTTCAGAGGCGGTCGACCTGCTCATCGTTAAACCCAACTCAAATAGTTTCTTGCAACCATCTCAAAAATACTGCCGTACTATCCTAGACTACAGCCGATCTCCGCAAGCTGGTCCGTAATTTTGAATCTATGCATTTCTGAATTCACAATCACGTTTCGGAATTCCCAAACAATTTATTGAAGAGCAGACTACGAGGACAATCATGATGATCCGAGCATTAGTGCTATTGCTACTGACCGTTCCCACGACGTTGGCCCAGGCAACCTTCCACGGTGATGCCGCGCGCACCGGAGTTTACCCGGCGACCGGACCGCAGCAACTAAATGGAACGAAGTGGACGTTCAAAACTGATGGACCAATCATTGGTTCCCCCGCAGTTGCGAATGGTGTGGTGTACATCGGCAGTACTGACGGAAACATGTACGCAGTGGACCAGGAGACCGGAAAGCAGAAGTGGAAGTTCAAAACCTTCGCCTCGCGACAAGTTACTTCAACACCAACGATCGCGAATGGTCTGGTCTATTTCGGCGGCTTCGATGGAATCCTTTACGCGGTCGATGCGCAAACGGGCACGCTGAAATGGAACTTTGTACAAGAGTATGAGCGACGGTTCGAAGGTAAACGGCTGCACGGCTACCCGTCCGGCTTCCAAACCATTCCTGATTCATGGGACATCTACACCTCTTCCCCCGCAGTCTTCAACGGACGAGTTTATATCGGCAGCGGCGATGGAAATGTTTACTGTGTAGATGCTGTCACTGGAATTCTGCAATGGAAGTTTGCGACGGGCGACATCGTTCATGCATCCCCGGCAGTTGCGAACAATACCGTTTACATCGGTAGCTGGGACAGCTATCTTTATGCCCTTGACGCGGACACCGGCCAGGAAAAATGGCGCTTCAAGACCGGTGAAGATACGTACATCCACAATCAACAAGGCTTTCAATCTTCACCGGCGATCGCCGATGGAATGATTTATGTTGGTTGTCGCGATGGACATCTCTATGCTGTCGATGCTGCGACGGGTCGTAAACGTTGGGACTATCCAACGAATAAAGGATGGGTTAATAGTACCCCGGCGATTCGTGGTGGCGTGGTCTACGCCGGGACGTCGGATGGCTACCGTTTCTTCGCCCTCGATGCAAAGACGGGCCGGTTGAAATTCACACTCGATGCCAAAGGCGCCGTGTTCTCATCACCTGCGCTGGCAGGCGAGATGGCTTACGTCGGCGTATCGAATGGACGGTTGCTGGCGGTTGATACGCGATCAGGCAAGCTGTTGTGGGATTTTCAGACTGAAGGATCGAAGCAAGACCCGTTGAAGATGCTGAAGCCCGATGGCAGTTTGAACAACGAAGCGATCTATGCACGTTATTTTGGTGATTACCAGGACATGGTGCTGGCGTTTTATCGAGTGTTCTCTGTAGGTGCAATCTGGTCTTCACCAGTCGTTGATAAAGGCACAGTCTATTTCGGCAGTACCGATGGATCGTTGTACGCCGTTCACTGAATGCCATGTAAGCTATGCCGGGTAGGCACAGAACCGAGCGCGGTAGCGCCGGGTCAAATGCAAGATATACGCCCGCAGCGTGGCCTTTAACCCGGCGCTACCGCGCTCGGTTCTGTGCCTACCCGGCATAAACTAAGCAACTTGGTATTCCAAAGACTATGTCAAACCTTACGCCTGAAGATTTGGAGTTTGAGGATGGGGAGCTCGACGACGCGACCGCTCCCAGCCGAGAAGAAGCCGTACGTGAGTTCATAGATCACGTGCCACTCTTGTCACCAGTCGACATTTCAAACGAACTGGAAGCATTGGGCTACAAGGGCCAGCACGATCAACGTCGCGCACTTTCCCTCATGGCTTACCGGCATGTGCGCCGCCTAAAAAGAATCTATCTCGAAGGCGAGTCACCCGACAATCTGCCGCCCAAGCAGAATGTTCTCATGCTTGGTCCAACAGGCTGCGGCAAGACTTTCATGGTCGAGCTGTTGTTTCAGCACATCCTCAAACTCCCCACAGTGATTGTCGACATCACCAGCTTTACTGAGAGTGGTTACATCGGCGACGACGTGCGCACAATCCTCACCCGGTTGATGTTCAATGCAAACGGAAACCAGCACCTGGCCGAAATCGGAGTTGTTTGTCTTGATGAGTTTGACAAGATTGCTTCGTCGAGTAGTAGTGCTCGCTTTGCCGGGCAAGGTACAACCAAAGATGTTTCCGGTTACGGCGTGCAACGTGAGTTGTTGGGGATGATGCATGGCGCGAATGTCGTGGTGCCGATGGATTATGGCTTTTCGGAGTATGGCTGGCGAGTTGAGCTCTCTACTCAGCATATTCCTTTCATCGCGTGTGGGGCATTTTCGGGTATGGATGAATTGCTTCGCGAAAACCGGAGCAACATCGGATTTCGGAAGGGGGCCGGCGAAGACTTGAGCCAATTGACCCTTGATGAGGTTGGCTCATTTCAAAAGTTTGGCTTCCTGCCGGAATTGATTGGCAGATTTTCGCGCATCGTCAGTTTCCCGAAGTTGTCGACAGAAACGCTGAAGCAGATTTTGACGGAAAACGTATTGCCGCAATTCACCAATGAATTCGAAGGCGAGGATCTGGAGCTGATCGTGTCCGAAGCGGCGCTTGATCATCTCGTTGCCCGCAGTGAAAAACGAGACACCGGCGCCCGCGGATTGCAGACCGAGCTGGTCGCTGCCGTCGAGCGAGCCGCTTTTGAAACGTTCATGCAAAAGAAAAACGCTCGCGTGGTGATTGATGTGAAGGACGGCCGGCTCACGAGCGAGGTTTCGTAGACGTTTACAGTTAATTACTCGTGAATGGGGCGGCCACGGAGGGCCGCCCCTACAGTTGCGATTTAAAGATCAAAGTGGCCTGCGGCCTCTGGCTGGTAAATGATTTGATCGACTTTGAGTCTTCGCAGACCCGAGGGTACGGTCCACTCAATCGTGTCGCCGCTTCTGTATCCGAGAATGGCGGTGCCGATTGGCGCCAGCACAGAGATCTTACCCTGGCTAAAATCTGCTTCAGTGGGAAACACCAGCGAGTACGTATTCTCGTCTCCGCTCACTAAGTCTTTCAGTCGCACAGTTGAGCGCATCGTGATCACGTTTGCCGGAACGTGTTTCGGATCGACAATCTCTGCGCGATCCAGTTCTGCTTCCAGCTTATTAAGATACTCGCTGTCGATACCGTTCGTTTCGCGCGTCTTTTCGATCAACGCGCTGAGCCGGTGATAATCCGGTTGGGTGATGTAAATAGTTGCCCGTTTTTTAGTTCGTTTTGCCATTTTGATACTCCAATTCTTTATTTGTTTCGCTACGCAGCGTTGCGCAAGGACGCTCTGTCTTCCGCACTAGTCTTCTTTGAAGCGTTGTTTCTACGCACAACCCTGACCGAGCAATGCGCTCGGTTGGCAACAGCAACCGCAGTCCCGCGTGACATCAGTCGCTGCAATCCCATTCGCTCCTCAGTTCCGACAACGATCAGATCAGCGTTCCAATCTCTGGCGCGAGCGAGGATCTGTCGGACCCTGCTCCCGGCCACTACTTCTCCCGTGATCATCACCGGCGCATGCCGTAATACGTTGACCGTCTGGCCCACCGCATGATGCGCACGCTCGGTGTCCTTGCCGCGCAACACGCCGATCTCCTCAAGTGAATATCTGATCGGATTGATCACGCTCATCACTTTCACTTCTTCCGCGAACGTCATCTCAGCCACCGCCTGGGATGCAGCTAACGAAGCATCCGATCCATCCGTCGCCAGCAGAATTCTTCTGCCCGCTATGCCCGGCGCACGTACGACTTCAACGGAACTCTCGGCACACTCAACTACTGCCTTGGCCACGCTGCCAAGCAACCAGTTTCGAAAATCCGTCCGATTGTTTGCGCGAATCAGAATCAAATCTGACGACCACTTGCGCGCCGCAAACGGAATCAGGAATGCCGGATCTCCGCGCATGACCGTCACCTGAGCCGGAATTCCGATCGCTCGCAGGCGCTCGACCGCCAGTGCGCTCACTTGTTCGCCTCGCCTACGCATCTCATGGCGTACGGCGCTCACTCCGTAACCTTCCGAGCGCCATGTTTCGACCGGAATGGTGTCGTCTTCAACGACGGAAAGAACATCGGCTTCGGTTCCATTGGGCCATGAACGTGCTTCGATAGCTTTAAGAACAATATCCAAAGTCGTGATCGTATCTACTGCAACTAATAATCTCATCGTGTTCCTCTTTCTTATTCAAATGCGATACCGGTAACTTCCAGCACAGTACGGGTGCGGTCTGAATCCCTGCGCACGCCGTCGAGCAAGATGCGAACATTGATTGCTTCATCATGCTCGAGCGCTGTTTGTTGTACCGGAATCACAGCAACGGTTCGTTCCCGCAGGGTCGAGTTTGCTGTATCCAAAATTGCTCCGCGCATCTCCAGCCCATTAATGGTTCGTCCAGTTTGGTTTCGAACCACTGCCGTCAACTCCATTGCCTCGTCATGGAGTGGATGTGGTTTCGCCTGGCCCAGTACTTGCTCGATCGCGACCTGTTGTTTGAACTGATCGAAGTCCGGCTGTCCTGGTTGAAGCATCCATTCGACCCGCTGGGACGACGAAGCAACTGGCGAATCCGTCGAAGCGACGTAGTGCATCGCTGCCACCAGCAAAGCGATCACCGCAGTCATCACTGCGGCCAGCAATACAATGGGCCAACGAAGTTCCGGCTCTTTAATCAACATTGGTCCTTGATAAGACATTTTCTAATTCTCCATTCTTAAAGTTCTGTTCGACCGGGTCAGTACCACGTGTGATAGCGGGTAGGTGCGCAGCCGTGCGACTGACCTCCCCGCTTTAGGCCAACCGCTACGCAACCCACCCGCTATCGCAGGGGGTACTGACCCGGCCCAGGTTCGCCTGCTGACTCTTCACGTAAAGCTCGGATGTTGAAACTGTGTCCACAATCCTTGCAGATGTAGCGTTCGTTTTCTCGTGCGCCGATCACCAACCTGACCTCCGCGCAGTTGGGACACTCAACCAGCCAACGTCGCAGAGTGTCCCGCCATCGTTCGGTTGCCGGCTTTGTAAATCCGTCTTCTGATAAAACCACGTATTTAGTCTCACCTAACGCCATCCTTGCGCTGCTCCTTATCTGCGTTCTGTACAGTGAATAGACTAGTCGGTAAGCCACCGGCGAAGTAGCGTATTAACACCTGAAATTCCGCGTATTTACACCTGAGTGTGTGAGGTAAGGAAGGTTTGAGATGAGCTTATTCAGGAGGACGGCGTTCGCGCACGTGCAGCGCCAGTTCCACCCTGTTGCTCAGGTTCTTCTTATTCAGAATGCGGCTGATGTGGCCCTCGACGGTTCTAAGGCTGAGCTTTAATTCAGCCGCGATCTCCTTGTTTGAAAGTCCGCGCGCCACGGCTTCCGCGACGCGCCATTCAGCGTCGGTGAGATCTTCGTCGCGTATCAGCTCAATGGCATCGGCCTCCTGTTCACCAAACATGCGCGCGAGATCCGAGTGGGTGCGCTGCACTCTTTCAAGAATGCTTTTTACGATCGCCAGCAGTTCTTCCGTTTCAAACGGTTTGGTGACATACGCATCGACACCGGTTCGAAATCCCGCGATGCGGTCGGCGGTCTCATCCTTCGCACTCAGAAAGATAATCGGAACGAGGCGTGTTCGAGGTGACGAGCGGAGATTGCGCACGAGGGCGTAACCATCCATGCCCGGCATGCGAATGTCGCTGATGATCAAATCCGGAAGCGATTCCGCCACGCACACCATTGCCTCCGAGCCTCTGCGAGCGGTCACGACTTCGTAGCCTTCGGCCCTAAGCGTTTCCGATACGGCGAGCAACAAGCTCGCATCATCATCAACGACCAACAACTGCTTCGCCATTGCGCCGCTCCTCGTCGTTAAAACTGCAACCGCCCTCGCGCCATTGCGGAAGGTGCAGCGTGAAAGTACTCCCTTGTCCTACCTCAGTCTGTACTGTAATGCGCCCGCCCATCCGCTCCATTACATTCTTTGCAAGGTACAGACCGAGCCCAACTCCTGACACATCCGCATCCTCCAGGAACTCCGCGTTAGTGGCACCACCAGCGATCGCCGCGGAATGCTGAGCCGGCCGGCCGCGGTGGAATTTATCAAAGAGGATAGGCAAGTCCTCGGCTGGTATCCCTCTTCCGTTGTCGGTGACATTGATCGCAACCTGCGAATCCTCGGTGCCAGCTGACAGAATGATGCGGCCGCCGTCAGGTGTGTACTTGATCGCGTTCTCAACTACGTTTGAAAGGACGCGACGAAGCTCCTTCGGGTCGGCACATACCGGTGGAACATCGCCATTCGCGTCGACACGAAGTTCATGACTTCTCTTTTCAGCAGCTCGCAACTCCGACTTGATTACGGAGGCTATCACGTCATTCACATCAACACGCTCGTGTGTGACGCGCAACACGCCGCCTTCGATACGCGATAAGTCAAGCAGGTTAAGAACGAAGTCGATCTGGCGATCACATTCGACCGAAATCGTTTCGATATACTCACGTCGCTTGGCCTCATCGAGCCCTTCACGCATGAGGAGACGCGTCAAAGCCTTGATCGTAGTCAGAGGAGTTCGCATCTCATGCGAGACAGTTGAAACAAACTCTGATTTGAGACGATCGACTTCGGCAAATCTCGCTTCGCGCTCTTGTAGTCTGTCCGCCATCGCATTGAAATTCATGCCGAGACGCGAGATCTCGTCGCGACCCTCAGCCGGCGCGCGCACTGAGAAGTTTCCACTCCCGAATTCCTCAGCCGCGAAACTCAGCAGGCGTACGGGCCTGACGATGCTGCGGGCAATGAGGAGCGCACCCGTCATCGTACAAAACACAACGATCAGCCCGATGGCGGCGTAGCCCGTCAACTGCCGTCGAGCGGCTGCATAAAGGATCGAACTGGGAACGCCCACCATTACGATGTAACCGGTCTTCCCCACGCGGCTGAGACCATAGACACGTTCCACGCCATCGATCGAGCTCTCAGTGATCATCACCGCCGTATTGCGATCCTGTAGTGAAGACAGCTTATCGACACCGCTCAGATCCAGACCGAGCGTAGACTCCGTGGTTTGGCTGCGATAAATGACGCGATGATTGCGGTCGAGCAGAGTGATAAGGGCACGCTCCGGCAGGATTAAACCTTGCAGCGGTTCAGTAAGAGCAGCACCGTCGATGCGTGCAACGACTGCGCTGCCATCCTGGACGGGTACAGATATCGCGAGTAGATAGCGTCCCTCACCGCGGGTCCAGTCGGTCTCGAGATCAGGCAGGTTGCGTTTGGTTGCATTGAGCAGCTTTTCCGCGACACCAGCGGGCAGAGCGCCGGCGTCAGCAGGATCAATCGCGACGACCTTCGCGTTAGGATCCAGTAAGCGAACGTCGATCCAGTGGGTACGATTGTTTCGCGCGGCCTTTAAGACTTCTGTGATTGCGGTTTGGTCCTGCGGGCGGCCCTGCTGATATGAAGCTACCGTGCGTAGCGGTTGGTATTGAGCATCGAGCCAATGATCAAACACGACAGCAGATAACTCCGCCTGTTGCTCCAGAGCTTCATTGAGTTGTTTCTGCTTCTCACCCCAGACCACCCAGAGCATCACCAGACTCACAATCAACAGCGGCAGAACGCCGCCAATCGCGAGAGCCAACAACCGGCCACGTATGCTCATTTACGGCTTTGCCTCAAGAGCGCCAACGGCGCGAGATATGAAAGCCAGGGGCAAGCGCGAAGCGCGTCGCCCCTGGTAACCAACAATCAAACCTATCGGAGCCCTGAAAGGGCGGAATCGTGTGCGTATTTCGGCCTTTCAGGCCTCGCTTTCTTGAACACTTAGTAACCAGGGGCGACGTGCTTCGCGCTTGCCCCTGGCTTTAATATTTCGCGCCTTTGGCGCTCCAAATCTATGTCGATGGCGAAAGTATAACAAAGCCTCTTACGTACCAAACAGGAGTTAACCCCTGCTTTATACGGGTGATAACACTCTCGTTCTCGATGGCGTCGATGAATATGATGAGCGAGTCATGAAAAACTTAGAGCTCATACAAGACACAACATTACCGAGTGCCGGTGTCCATGAAGTTTTGGAACCGGAGAGAGCCACATCAGTAAATCGCGCCGTGCGTGTCGAAGAAGATCTAGCTGACGAGCGCGAGCGGCGTCTCAGGCTGTTGGCCGAATTTGATAACTATCGCCGGCGGACGAAAGAAGAACGCGCGCTTGCGGAAGAGAACGGCAAACGCGACGTTCTGCTTGCGCTGCTTGAGGTGATCGACGACTTCGATCGCGCGCTTCTGCACATCGACGAAACATCAGATGCGGTCGCCTACGGTCTCCGCCTGATCCATCAGCGTTTCAACAATGTTCTTGAAGCGCATGGGGTCACACCATTTGAAAGTGAAGGCAAACTATTCGATCCGGCAATTCACGAGGCGATGACGATGATCGATGGTGATGGAGAACAATCCGGCACAGTCTACAGCGAGTATCGTCGCGGTTACCTGATAAACGGCAGACTTCTCCGACCTGCACGCGTTGCTGTGCTGAAGTAATAGTTTGAAGGGAAAACAGAATGAAAACGAACCAGGGAGTAATTGTTTCTACCGATGAGGCCGCCGATCATAACCAGCTTCGTTCAGTCTTGCAGGATTGGGGCTACAGTGAAAGGGAGATCCAGCGGTTTCTTACCGACATGAGTACGCCAACTGTAGGCTCGCCTGACGAGTAAATGCTGTGGGTGATAACACCCACCTAAAGCAAGAGTTATCACTCTATTTCTTCTCTTCTCGTCCCTTTAAACTAGTAACAGTTGGAGGAAGTTGAAAGATGATGAAGATATTAATTGCCCATGATGGCTCACAAAGTGCCGACACTGCGTTGCTTGATCTGCAGCGAGCTGGTTTACCGGTTGACGCAGAAGCCTTAGTTGTCTCGGTTGCCGACGTCATGATGGTGCCGGCAACGGCGGGCTATGAGCTGGCGGCAGAGGCGCTAACGTCTCGCAGAGTGACGTCTGGCCTGGTGAATGCCCAGAGACAAGCGGAACGCGTGCTAACCGAGGCGAAGGAGTTTGCAGACGAAGCCAGAGATCAGGTTCGATCTTATTTCCCGCGCTGGAGCGTTCGCGCTGAAACACTCGCTGGCGCACCCGGCTTCGAGCTGATCAGAAAAGCGGACGAGTGGAGACCCGATCTAATCGTTGTCGGATCGCACGGGCGTTCCGCAGTCAGTCGATTGATTCTGGGCAGCGTTTCGAAGAAGGTTGTGACAGATTCAGATCACTCCGTTCGCGTATCACGCGGCGACATCGAGAGAGATCCGAACAAGCCTCCGAGACTTGTAATCGGCGTGGACGGATCGACCGAAGCCGAACAGGCGATTCGTGCGGTGGGCCGCCGTGTTTGGCCGCATGGAACTGAGGTACGAATCATCGCTGTTGACGATGGCAGCTCAGGTCATAGCGACGAGTTGCCACTCGCGACACAGCAGATGGTTGCGTGGGCGGAGAATGCGCTCAGTGTAATCGGGTTGAAAGTTTCGGCCGTGACGGAGAAGGGCGATCCGCGTCGCGTCCTGATTGATCAGGCGAAAGCCTGGGAGGCGGATTCAATCTTCGTCGGCGGGCGCCGGTTCAGCGGTGCGCTTGAACGATTTCAGCTCGGCAGCGTGGCAACCGCGCTCGTTACGAAAGCACATTGCTCGGTGGAGGTACTCCGAGCAAAAGGAGGTGATTATTAATGACGTTCGCGTCTTTCCAGCACATTGGGATCCTAAGCTTAGAATTCCACGTGGACAAGTTGTCGCGGCCGCTTCTATAGTGTCACCTAAATACTAGTGACTCCAGCGTAACTGGACTGGCCACAGTTAGGCCGCAAATGTAATCACACTGGCTCACCTTCGGGTGGGCCTTTCTGCGTTCGCGAGTGGACCCGATAAGCTCATGGAGCGGCGTAACCGTCGCACAGGAAGGACAGAGAAAGCGCGGATCTGGGAAGTGACGGACAGAACGGTCAGGACCTGGATTGGGGAGGCGGTTGCCGCCGCTGCTGCTGACGGTGTGACGTTCTCTGTTCCGGTCACACCACATACGTTCCGCCATTCCTATGCGATGCACATGCTGTATGCCGGTATACCGCTGAAAGTTCTGCAAAGCCTGATGGGACATAAGTCCATCAGTTCAACGGAAGTCTACACGAAGGTTTTTGCGCTGGATGTGGCTGCCCGGCACCGGGTGCAGTTTGCGATGCCGGAGTCTGATGCGGTTGCGATGCTGAAACAATTATCCTGAGAATAAATGCCTTGGCCTTTATATGGAAATGTGGAACTGAGTGGATATGCTGTTTTTGTCTGTTAAACAGAGAAGCTGGCTGTTATCCACTGAGAAGCGAACGAAACAGTCGGGAAAATCTCCCATTATCGTAGAGATCCGCATTATTAATCTCAGGAGCCTGTGTAGCGTTTATAGGAAGTAGTGTTCTGTCATGATGCCTGCAAGCGGTAACGAAAACGATTTGAATATGCCTTCAGGAACAATAGAAATCTTCGTGCGGTGTTACGTTGAAGTGGAGCGGATTATGTCAGCAATGGACAGAACAACCTAATGAACACAGAACCATGATGTGGTCTGTCCTTTTACAGCCAGTAGTGCTCGCCGCAGTCGAGCGACAGGGCGAAGCCCTCGGCTGGTTGCCCTCGCCGCTGGGCTGGCGGCCGTCTATGGCCCTGCAAACGCGCCAGAAACGCCGTCGAAGCCGTGTGCGAGACACCGCGGCCGGCCGCCGGCGTTGTGGATACCTCGCGGAAAACTTGGCCCTCACTGACAGATGAGGGGCGGACGTTGACACTTGAGGGGCCGACTCACCCGGCGCGGCGTTGACAGATGAGGGGCAGGCTCGATTTCGGCCGGCGACGTGGAGCTGGCCAGCCTCGCAAATCGGCGAAAACGCCTGATTTTACGCGAGTTTCCCACAGATGATGTGGACAAGCCTGGGGATAAGTGCCCTGCGGTATTGACACTTGAGGGGCGCGACTACTGACAGATGAGGGGCGCGATCCTTGACACTTGAGGGGCAGAGTGCTGACAGATGAGGGGCGCACCTATTGACATTTGAGGGGCTGTCCACAGGCAGAAAATCCAGCATTTGCAAGGGTTTCCGCCCGTTTTTCGGCCACCGCTAACCTGTCTTTTAACCTGCTTTTAAACCAATATTTATAAACCTTGTTTTTAACCAGGGCTGCGCCCTGTGCGCGTGACCGCGCACGCCGAAGGGGGGTGCCCCCCCTTCTCGAACCCTCCCGGTCGAGTGAGCGAGGAAGCACCAGGGAACAGCACTTATATATTCTGCTTACACACGATGCCTGAAAAAACTTCCCTTGGGGTTATCCACTTATCCACGGGGATATTTTTATAATTATTTTTTTTATAGTTTTTAGATCTTCTTTTTTAGAGCGCCTTGTAGGCCTTTATCCATGCTGGTTCTAGAGAAGGTGTTGTGACAAATTGCCCTTTCAGTGTGACAAATCACCCTCAAATGACAGTCCTGTCTGTGACAAATTGCCCTTAACCCTGTGACAAATTGCCCTCAGAAGAAGCTGTTTTTTCACAAAGTTATCCCTGCTTATTGACTCTTTTTTATTTAGTGTGACAATCTAAAAACTTGTCACACTTCACATGGATCTGTCATGGCGGAAACAGCGGTTATCAATCACAAGAAACGTAAAAATAGCCCGCGAATCGTCCAGTCAAACGACCTCACTGAGGCGGCATATAGTCTCTCCCGGGATCAAAAACGTATGCTGTATCTGTTCGTTGACCAGATCAGAAAATCTGATGGCACCCTACAGGAACATGACGGTATCTGCGAGATCCATGTTGCTAAATATGCTGAAATATTCGGATTGACCTCTGCGGAAGCCAGTAAGGATATACGGCAGGCATTGAAGAGTTTCGCGGGGAAGGAAGTGGTTTTTTATCGCCCTGAAGAGGATGCCGGCGATGAAAAAGGCTATGAATCTTTTCCTTGGTTTATCAAACGTGCGCACAGTCCATCCAGAGGGCTTTACAGTGTACATATCAACCCATATCTCATTCCCTTCTTTATCGGGTTACAGAACCGGTTTACGCAGTTTCGGCTTAGTGAAACAAAAGAAATCACCAATCCGTATGCCATGCGTTTATACGAATCCCTGTGTCAGTATCGTAAGCCGGATGGCTCAGGCATCGTCTCTCTGAAAATCGACTGGATCATAGAGCGTTACCAGCTGCCTCAAAGTTACCAGCGTATGCCTGACTTCCGCCGCCGCTTCCTGCAGGTCTGTGTTAATGAGATCAACAGCAGAACTCCAATGCGCCTCTCATACATTGAGAAAAAGAAAGGCCGCCAGACGACTCATATCGTATTTTCCTTCCGCGATATCACTTCCATGACGACAGGATAGTCTGAGGGTTATCTGTCACAGATTTGAGGGTGGTTCGTCACATTTGTTCTGACCTACTGAGGGTAATTTGTCACAGTTTTGCTGTTTCCTTCAGCCTGCATGGATTTTCTCATACTTTTTGAACTGTAATTTTTAAGGAAGCCAAATTTGAGGGCAGTTTGTCACAGTTGATTTCCTTCTCTTTCCCTTCGTCATGTGACTTGATATCGGGGGTTAGTTCGTCATCATTGATGAGGGTTGATTATCACAGTTTATTACTCTGAATTGGCTATCCGCGTGTGTACCTCTACCTGGAGTTTTTCCCACGGTGGATATTTCTTCTTGCGCTGAGCGTAAGAGCTATCTGACAGAACAGTTCTTCTTTGCTTCCTCGCCAGTTCGCTCGCTATGCTCGGTTACACGGCTGCGGCGAGCGCTAGTGATAATAAGTGACTGAGGTATGTGCTCTTCTTATCTCCTTTTGTAGTGTTGCTCTTATTTTAAACAACTTTGCGGTTTTTTGATGACTTTGCGATTTTGTTGTTGCTTTGCAGTAAATTGCAAGATTTAATAAAAAAACGCAAAGCAATGATTAAAGGATGTTCAGAATGAAACTCATGGAAACACTTAACCAGTGCATAAACGCTGGTCATGAAATGACGAAGGCTATCGCCATTGCACAGTTTAATGATGACAGCCCGGAAGCGAGGAAAATAACCCGGCGCTGGAGAATAGGTGAAGCAGCGGATTTAGTTGGGGTTTCTTCTCAGGCTATCAGAGATGCCGAGAAAGCAGGGCGACTACCGCACCCGGATATGGAAATTCGAGGACGGGTTGAGCAACGTGTTGGTTATACAATTGAACAAATTAATCATATGCGTGATGTGTTTGGTACGCGATTGCGACGTGCTGAAGACGTATTTCCACCGGTGATCGGGGTTGCTGCCCATAAAGGAGGCGTTTACAAAACCTCAGTTTCTGTTCATCTTGCTCAGGATCTGGCTCTGAAGGGGCTACGTGTTTTGCTCGTGGAAGGTAACGACCCCCAGGGAACAGCCTCAATGTATCACGGATGGGTACCAGATCTTCATATTCATGCAGAAGACACTCTCCTGCCTTTCTATCTTGGGGAAAAGGACGATGTCACTTATGCAATAAAGCCCACTTGCTGGCCGGGGCTTGACATTATTCCTTCCTGTCTGGCTCTGCACCGTATTGAAACTGAGTTAATGGGCAAATTTGATGAAGGTAAACTGCCCACCGATCCACACCTGATGCTCCGACTGGCCATTGAAACTGTTGCTCATGACTATGATGTCATAGTTATTGACAGCGCGCCTAACCTGGGTATCGGCACGATTAATGTCGTATGTGCTGCTGATGTGCTGATTGTTCCCACGCCTGCTGAGTTGTTTGACTACACCTCCGCACTGCAGTTTTTCGATATGCTTCGTGATCTGCTCAAGAACGTTGATCTTAAAGGGTTCGAGCCTGATGTACGTATTTTGCTTACCAAATACAGCAATAGTAATGGCTCTCAGTCCCCGTGGATGGAGGAGCAAATTCGGGATGCCTGGGGAAGCATGGTTCTAAAAAATGTTGTACGTGAAACGGATGAAGTTGGTAAAGGTCAGATCCGGATGAGAACTGTTTTTGAACAGGCCATTGATCAACGCTCTTCAACTGGTGCCTGGAGAAATGCTCTTTCTATTTGGGAACCTGTCTGCAATGAAATTTTCGATCGTCTGATTAAACCACGCTGGGAGATTAGATAATGAAGCGTGCGCCTGTTATTCCAAAACATACGCTCAATACTCAACCGGTTGAAGATACTTCGTTATCGACACCAGCTGCCCCGATGGTGGATTCGTTAATTGCGCGCGTAGGAGTAATGGCTCGCGGTAATGCCATTACTTTGCCTGTATGTGGTCGGGATGTGAAGTTTACTCTTGAAGTGCTCCGGGGTGATAGTGTTGAGAAGACCTCTCGGGTATGGTCAGGTAATGAACGTGACCAGGAGCTGCTTACTGAGGACGCACTGGATGATCTCATCCCTTCTTTTCTACTGACTGGTCAACAGACACCGGCGTTCGGTCGAAGAGTATCTGGTGTCATAGAAATTGCCGATGGGAGTCGCCGTCGTAAAGCTGCTGCACTTACCGAAAGTGATTATCGTGTTCTGGTTGGCGAGCTGGATGATGAGCAGATGGCTGCATTATCCAGATTGGGTAACGATTATCGCCCAACAAGTGCTTATGAACGTGGTCAGCGTTATGCAAGCCGATTGCAGAATGAATTTGCTGGAAATATTTCTGCGCTGGCTGATGCGGAAAATATTTCACGTAAGATTATTACCCGCTGTATCAACACCGCCAAATTGCCTAAATCAGTTGTTGCTCTTTTTTCTCACCCCGGTGAACTATCTGCCCGGTCAGGTGATGCACTTCAAAAAGCCTTTACAGATAAAGAGGAATTACTTAAGCAGCAGGCATCTAACCTTCATGAGCAGAAAAAAGCTGGGGTGATATTTGAAGCTGAAGAAGTTATCACTCTTTTAACTTCTGTGCTTAAAACGTCATCTGCATCAAGAACTAGTTTAAGCTCACGACATCAGTTTGCTCCTGGAGCGACAGTATTGTATAAGGGCGATAAAATGGTGCTTAACCTGGACAGGTCTCGTGTTCCAACTGAGTGTATAGAGAAAATTGAGGCCATTCTTAAGGAACTTGAAAAGCCAGCACCCTGATGCGACCACGTTTTAGTCTACGTTTATCTGTCTTTACTTAATGTCCTTTGTTACAGGCCAGAAAGCATAACTGGCCTGAATATTCTCTCTCGGCCGCCGCCGCCTTTTCCTCAATCGCTCTTCGTTCGTCTGGAAGGCAGTACACCTTGATAGGTGGGCTGCCCTTCCTGGTTGGCTTGGTTTCATCAGCCATCCGCTTGCCCTCATCTGTTACGCCGGCGGTAGCCGGCCAGCCTCGCAGAGCAGGATTCCCGTTGAGCACCGCCAGGTGCGAATAAGGGACAGTGAAGAAGGAACACCCGCTCGCGGGTGGGCCTACTTCACCTATCCTGCCCGGCTGACGCCGTTGGATACACCAAGGAAAGTCTACACGAACCCTTTGGCAAAATCCTGTATATCGTGCGAAAAAGGATGGATATACCGAAAAAATCGCTATAATGACCCCGAAGCAGGGTTATGCAGCGGAAAAGATCCGTCGACCTGCAGCTCACGGTAACTGATGCCGTATTTGCAGTACCAGCGTACGGCCCACAGAATGATGTCACGCTGAAAATGCCGGCCTTTGAATGGGTTCATGTGCAGCTCCATCAGCAAAAGGGGATGATAAGTTTATCACCACCGACTATTTGCAACAGTGCCGTTGATCGTGCTATGATCGACTGATGTCATCAGCGGTGGAGTGCAATGTCGTGCAATACGAATGGCGAAAAGCCGAGCTCATCGGTCAGCTTCTCAACCTTGGGGTTACCCCCGGCGGTGTGCTGCTGGTCCACAGCTCCTTCCGTAGCGTCCGGCCCCTCGAAGATGGGCCACTTGGACTGATCGAGGCCCTGCGTGCTGCGCTGGGTCCGGGAGGGACGCTCGTCATGCCCTCGTGGTCAGGTCTGGACGACGAGCCGTTCGATCCTGCCACGTCGCCCGTTACACCGGACCTTGGAGTTGTCTCTGACACATTCTGGCGCCTGCCAAATGTAAAGCGCAGCGCCCATCCATTTGCCTTTGCGGCAGCGGGGCCACAGGCAGAGCAGATCATCTCTGATCCATTGCCCCTGCCACCTCACTCGCCTGCAAGCCCGGTCGCCCGTGTCCATGAACTCGATGGGCAGGTACTTCTCCTCGGCGTGGGACACGATGCCAACACGACGCTGCATCTTGCCGAGTTGATGGCAAAGGTTCCCTATGGGGTGCCGAGACACTGCACCATTCTTCAGGATGGCAAGTTGGTACGCGTCGATTATCTCGAGAATGACCACTGCTGTGAGCGCTTTGCCTTGGCGGACAGGTGGCTCAAGGAGAAGAGCCTTCAGAAGGAAGGTCCAGTCGGTCATGCCTTTGCTCGGTTGATCCGCTCCCGCGACATTGTGGCGACAGCCCTGGGTCAACTGGGCCGAGATCCGTTGATCTTCCTGCATCCGCCAGAGGCGGGATGCGAAGAATGCGATGCCGCTCGCCAGTGGCTGAGCTCATGAGCGGAGAACGAGATGACGTTGGAGGGGCAAGGTCGCGCTGATTGCTGGGGCAACACGTGGAGCGGATCGGGGATTGTCTTTCTTCAGCTCGCTGATGATATGCTGACGCTCAATGCCGTTTGGCCTCCGACTAACGAAAATCCCGCATTTGGACGGCTGATCCGATTGGCACGGCGGACGGCGAATGGCGGAGCAGACGCTCGTCCGGGGGCAATGAGATATGAAAAAGCCTGAACTCACCGCGACGTCCCGAAGGCGTGGCGCGGCTTCCCCGTGCCGGAGCAATCGCCCTGGGTGGGTTACACGACGCCCCTCTATGGCCCGTACTGACGGACACACCGAAGCCCCGGCGGCAACCCTCAGCGGATGCCCCGGGGCTTCACGTTTTCCCAGGTCAGAAGCGGTTTTCGGGAGTAGTGCCCCAACTGGGGTAACCTTTGAGTTCTCTCAGTTGGGGGCGTAGGGTCGCCGACATGACACAAGGGGTTGTGACCGGGGTGGACACGTACGCGGGTGCTTACGACCGTCAGTCGCGCGAGCGCGAGAATTCGAGCGCAGCAAGCCCAGCGACACAGCGTAGCGCCAACGAAGACAAGGCGGCCGACCTTCAGCGCGAAGTCGAGCGCGACGGGGGCCGGTTCAGGTTCGTCGGGCATTTCAGCGAAGCGCCGGGCACGTCGGCGTTCGGGACGGCGGAGCGCCCGGAGTTCGAACGCATCCTGAACGAATGCCGCGCCGGGCGGCTCAACATGATCATTGTCTATGACGTGTCGCGCTTCTCGCGCCTGAAGGTCATGGACGCGATTCCGATTGTCTCGGAATTGCTCGCCCTGGGCGTGACGATTGTTTCCACTCAGGAAGGCGTCTTCCGGCAGGGAAACGTCATGGACCTGATTCACCTGATTATGCGGCTCGACGCGTCGCACAAAGAATCTTCGCTGAAGTCGGCGAAGATTCTCGACACGAAGAACCTTCAGCGCGAATTGGGCGGGTACGTCGGCGGGAAGGCGCCTTACGGCTTCGAGCTTGTTTCGGAGACGAAGGAGATCACGCGCAACGGCCGAATGGTCAATGTCGTCATCAACAAGCTTGCGCACTCGACCACTCCCCTTACCGGACCCTTCGAGTTCGAGCCCGACGTAATCCGGTGGTGGTGGCGTGAGATCAAGACGCACAAACACCTTCCCTTCAAGCCGGGCAGTCAAGCCGCCATTCACCCGGGCAGCATCACGGGGCTTTGTAAGCGCATGGACGCTGACGCCGTGCCGACCCGGGGCGAGACGATTGGGAAGAAGACCGCTTCAAGCGCCTGGGACCCGGCAACCGTTATGCGAATCCTTCGGGACCCGCGTATTGCGGGCTTCGCCGCTGAGGTGATCTACAAGAAGAAGCCGGACGGCACGCCGACCACGAAGATTGAGGGTTACCGCATTCAGCGCGACCCGATCACGCTCCGGCCGGTCGAGCTTGATTGCGGACCGATCATCGAGCCCGCTGAGTGGTATGAGCTTCAGGCGTGGTTGGACGGCAGGGGGCGCGGCAAGGGGCTTTCCCGGGGGCAAGCCATTCTGTCCGCCATGGACAAGCTGTACTGCGAGTGTGGCGCCGTCATGACTTCGAAGCGCGGGGAAGAATCGATCAAGGACTCTTACCGCTGCCGTCGCCGGAAGGTGGTCGACCCGTCCGCACCTGGGCAGCACGAAGGCACGTGCAACGTCAGCATGGCGGCACTCGACAAGTTCGTTGCGGAACGCATCTTCAACAAGATCAGGCACGCCGAAGGCGACGAAGAGACGTTGGCGCTTCTGTGGGAAGCCGCCCGACGCTTCGGCAAGCTCACTGAGGCGCCTGAGAAGAGCGGCGAACGGGCGAACCTTGTTGCGGAGCGCGCCGACGCCCTGAACGCCCTTGAAGAGCTGTACGAAGACCGCGCGGCAGGCGCGTACGACGGACCCGTTGGCAGGAAGCACTTCCGGAAGCAACAGGCAGCGCTGACGCTCCGGCAGCAAGGGGCGGAAGAGCGGCTTGCCGAACTTGAAGCCGCCGAAGCCCCGAAGCTTCCCCTTGACCAATGGTTCCCCGAAGACGCCGACGCTGACCCGACCGGCCCTAAGTCGTGGTGGGGGCGCGCGTCAGTAGACGACAAGCGCGTGTTCGTCGGGCTCTTCGTAGACAAGATCGTTGTCACGAAGTCGACTACGGGCAGGGGGCAGGGAACGCCCATCGAGAAGCGCGCTTCGATCACGTGGGCGAAGCCGCCGACCGACGACGACGAAGACGACGCCCAGGACGGCACGGAAGACGTAGCGGCGTAGCGAGACACCCGGGAAGCCTGTTAGGCGCTGAGACGGGCGCACAGCGGGCTTCCTGGGGCAGCGGGAAGGGTCGGCCGGTCCCCCGGTCGGCCCATTTCTCTTGTCTCGGTTTAGTTAGTTAGCCTAAGTAACAGTGACTCCGTCACCACAGCACAGCGGGGCGAGCCGTTGACCTGGGGGAAGTGATGCTGTGACGGAATGACTCGAAACACACATTCCTAATGACTTCTCATTGGGTAATCCAGACTTCACGCCACTTCATCACAGCGTCACCCGGGCGCCCTTCGCTGTGACCCCGAATCAGGTTGCCGACAACCTTCATATAGGTAGAGGGGTTTACGCGCCACGCATCAAGCACCGCTAAGGAACGGCGTCGAGCGCTACCCACTCAGGCCGGTCACTCCCCTGATCTCTCCCAGGGTTGAGCGACCGGCGTTGCCTCCCTAGCTCAGTTCGGTTAGAGCGCCTGTTTCGTAATCAGGGGGTCGGCGGTTCGAATCCGTCGGGGGGCTCAATGAGCGGATACACAATCGCTTGGCTCGCATGGCTTGCCGCGTTCGGCGTCATTGAGGGTCGAGCGCTCTTCAATAAGAAGCCGGGCGACACGCTGAGCGAACACGTCTGGTCATGGTTCGCCACGCAAAGCGGCAGTACAGGCAAGCCTTCGGGTTGGGTGCGTGCTCGACGCTTTGCGCTACTGGCCTTCATGGGTTGGCTCACTGCCCACTTCATGACGGGCGGTCGCTTCTAGCGCTGCCGCGCCCAGCCTACTCACGTGAGTAGGTAGGGGGGTGTCGACGGATAGGGGGGTGTCCCCGGAAGG
>JADMIO010983810.1_pt1 | contig 112566 bp, 119 predicted proteins | sample 8958161 | NCBI WGS metagenome assembly JADMIO01 (sample SAMN16585339, study PRJNA669376) | soil metagenome | isolation source: Crop rotation soil | place: USA: Cullars Rotation, Alabama | collected 2011
ACGAAAGGCCCAGTCTTTCGACTGAGCCTTTCGTTTTATTTGACCATGTTGGTATGATTTAAATTAATACGACTCACTATAGGGTCAGTGCGGCCGCGACTTCAAGTCACGTGAATTCCAAGCTTCGGATCCCACTGTGCTGGAAAGTCGCATGGTGCCGCTGGTGTGGAAGCCTGAAGATTTCCTGATCACGGTCACCGGCGACCTCTCGCGCAACAGCGTCTACATCTTCGCGCACAACGGCGTGCTGGGCTTTCCCTGCGCCAAGCGCATCGCGCTGCCGAAGGGGTAGAGCAGATGCTTCGGAAACGGTAGCGGCCGACGCGTAACGGGGCCGCGTGGGGAAAACGCTCGCTTCCTGCCTCGTGTCTCTTGCCTTGTGCCTGGGAATGGCCACGGCGGCGGCCCAGCCCTATCCGGACCGGCCCATCCGCTTCCTCGTGGGGTTCGTGGCCGGCGGCGCGGTCGACCTGACGGCACGCACGCTCGCGCAAAAGATGGCCGAGCGCTGGGGCCAGCAGGTCATCGTGGACAACCGCACGGGGGCGGGGGGCGTGATCGTGATGCAGCTCGCGGCAAAGGCGCCGCGCGACGGCTACACGCTCATGATGGGGTCTTCGACGCAGTTTTCCATCGGTCCGGCGATGCAGGCGGGACCTTCCGGGTACGAGCCGCTCGGCAGCTTCACGCCGATTTCCCAGGTTGTCGTCTCTCCCATCGTGCTGACCGCGCATCCGTCGGTGCCGGCGCGCTCGGTACAGGACCTGATCCAGCACGGCAGGACCCGGTCCGGGCAGATCTCCTTCGCGTCGCCCGGCGCGGGCACGGGCTCCCACATTGCCGGAGTGCTGCTCGGGCGCACCGCCGGCTTCGACATCGTCCACGTGCCCTACAAGGGCGGAGGCGATGCGATCGTCGCGGTGGTCGGCGGGCATGTTCCGTTGTCGCTCGGCGCAATCTCGACGGCGCTGCCGCACATCAGGAGCGGCAAGCTGCGCGCGCTCGGCGTGACCGAGGCGAGGCGCCTGTCCATCGCGCCGGAAGTTCCCACGATCGCGGAATCGGGGCTGCCGGGCTTTGAAGTATCCCAGTGGTACGGCGTGTTCGCGCCGGCAGGAATACCGGCTGCGATCACGAGGAAGATCGGCGGCGAGCTCGCCGCGATCGTGGCTTTGCCGGACACGAAGGACCGCTTGTCGAGCCAGGGCCTCGAGGTCGTTTATTCCCCGCCGGACATGTTCGGCGCCTACGTCAACGCCGAGCTGGTGAAATGGACGAAGCTGCTCAAGGAGATGGGCATGCAGGACAAGCAGCTACAATAAGCGCGGATTCCAGGCTTGTTTCGGGTGACAGGGCAGCCGCAGCGGAGGCGACCATGAGCGTTGACGACGAGGGGAATGGATCCGATGGACCACCGGCTTGCTGGCCGCGCCGCAGGGTGCTGGGAGGACTCTCGGCACTCGGCGCCGGCGCGCTGCTGCCGTCGTGCGCGACCGACGCGGGAAGCCCGCGCATGAGCCCCGCCCAGCTCGAGCGCAACAAGGCGGTCGCGATGCGCTTCAAGAAGCTGCAGGGCACGAAGGACGAGGCGCTCATCGAGAAGGAAGTCCTGGCGCCGAACTACAGCCGGCTGCGCGGGGGCATGCTCAACCTCGCCAACAACGCCCGCGACCAGGGATTTCCCTCGTCCGGGTCGTACCTGCGCGCGTCCTTTCCCGACCGCGTCGACATCATCGAGCAGGTGATCGCCGACGGCGACCGGGTCGGGATGCTGTTCCGTCTTACCGGAACGCACCGCGGCAATCTCTTCGGGATCGAGCCCACCGGAAGGAAGATCGACGTTTACGAGGCGGCGATCCTGCGCATCGCCGGGGACCGCGTGATCGAGGGCTGGTTCATGGCCGACGAGGCCGGGATACTGAAGCAGCTCGGCGCGGAGCTGCCCAGGCGCAAGGACGGCAAGCGCATCGCTCCGCCGGTCACCAACGAGGGCTACAGCGGCGACGCCATGCTCGCGCGCCTCAAGGCGCAGCCCGTGGCCACCGAGGCGGACCGCAACAAGCTCGCCGTGGCCGCCTCGAAATCATCGAGCCCGCCGCCGGAGGACCGCACCGGCGACTACAAGCAGCTGCGCCAGGGCTTCCAGCATCTGCGCGACTACGGCGTGGCGAAGGGCGTCGCCAAGCAGACGCCGACCCTGGCGCTGCCCGACCGCAGCGACCTCGTGGACGACCTGCTCGCAGAGGGCGACTCGGTGTGGATGAAGTTCAAGATCGCCGGCACGCAAACGGGGCCGCTTTACGGCCACCCGCCCACCAACCGCCGCATCGAGATACCCGAGATCGGCATTGCGCGGTTCGCCGGCGGCAGGTGGAAGGAAGGCTGGTACTTCGGGGACGAGCTGGGGATGATGCTGCAGCTCGATGCCCTCCAGATGCTCAAGGCGTGATTCGTGGATCGTGATTCGTGAGTCGTGGCCCAGGTCAGCTTTCGGCGGGTTCTTTTTCCTCGCGCGCCTGGCGGGCGCGCTGCGCCGCCACGGCGGGAGAGCGCGGGCCGTCCAGGACCGAGGCGCTGAGCGCTCTTGCGAGCGCGGCATCGCCGTTCACGAAGTCGAGCCAGGAGAGCTCGTAGCCCTTGCGCCGTCCCTTGCGCGCGAGGTGCAGTCCTAGTGGTGAGATGGTGAGCCGGTAAGCCTCGCCCTTGATGAGCACTTCGCGCTTCAACGGTGATTCCAGTCGTGTCGTCATTTCGATCTCTCCTTAGGCGGCTGCTTTTTCCGTTTCCGGCTCGAGCTTGACCTTCACCCAGCCGGGCTCGCGGCGGTCGAAGGCCTTGTAGGCCTCGATGGCGGACGCGAGCGGCGCGGTTTGCGTGAGGATTTCCGCGGGGTCGACGGCGCCCGAGCGCACCAGGTCGACCAGCATCGGTATGTAGGCGCGGTGATTGCAGCTGCCCGAGTTGATGGTCAGGTTCTTGCCCACCGCGAGACCCAGCGGGAAGAAGCGGTCGCTGTCGGGATAGACGCCGATGATGGAGAGCGTCCCTGCCTTGGCGACCGCTTCCACCGCCCAGTTCACCACCTGCGACGGCGCGTCGCCCGGCACCCACAGGTCGCCCTTCGGGTCGGCGTCGGGGGCGACCTGCCGCACTTCCATCCTGTTCTGCTTGCGTTCCTTGCGCGCGTGCGCCGCGGCCGGCCCTTTCCTCGGCGCCACCGCGTCCACGCCCACCGCATCGATCGCCCGGTCGGCGCCGATGTTCCCGGTCAGGCGCTTGATGACCGCGACCGGGTCTTCCTTGTTGAAGTCGATGACCTCGGCGCCCTGGCGGCACGCCATGGCGAGCCGCGACTCGACGCAGTCCACCGCGAAGATGCGCCCGGCGCCGAGCAGCTTGGCGCTGGCGATCGCGAATTGCCCGACGGGGCCGCAGCCGAAGACCACGACGGTGTCGCCGCTGCGGATCTCGGCGAGCTCGGCGCCGAAGTAGCCCGTGGGGAAGATGTCCGACATCAGGATGGCGCCGTCGTCATCCACCTCGTCGGGCAGCTTCACCAGGCCAACCGATGCGAACGGAACGCGCGCGTACTCCGCCTGCAGGCCGTGGAACGGGCCGCTCGACGCGGGCCCGCCGAAGAACGCGGTGCCTTCCTGCGGGCCGTTGGGGTTCGCGACGTCGCACTGGGAGTGGTAGCCCGCGCGGCAGTACGAGCAATAGCCGCACGCGATGGTGGAGGGGATCACGACCCGGTCGCCGGGCCTGAGGTTGCGCGCGTCCCGGCCGACTTCCTCGACGATGCCCACGCCCTCGTGCCCCAGTATCGTGCCGGGCTTCATGTCCGGCAGCGTGCCGCGGATCATGTGCAGGTCGGTGCCGCAGATCGCGCTCGCCGTGATACGCACGATCGCGTCGGTCTTGTCCTTGATCTTCGGCTCGGGGACGCTCTCGAGTCGGATGTCTCCGACGCCGTGGAAAACGACTGCCTTCATGTTTCGAACTCCTCGAAGTGGCGCAGTCGGCGTAAGGCTGCAAGTTGGGTGCCAAGAGGAGAGCAGGGAGCGACTCTCGTGCCTTTTCAACTCATTACCGGCACGCGCGGACACGGCGCGCGTGGGCGCGCCATGAAAGAATTACAGCGGGTTGAAAACCTTACCGTCGGGGGGATTACCAGACCAGGTGCCCGCGGTAGGCCTGCCAGAGGCAGAGAACGGCCTCGATCAGCAGCACGGCGACCGTCAGGACAGTGCCGCCCGTGCGGCCCAATCTGAAATGACCCGTGAACGACAGCGCGTAGCCGTGCAGCAGCCGGGCGACGAGCAGTGTCACGCCGAGCGCGTGCAGGACGTAGATCGAAGTGCGCGCGAGCTCCAGCATCGCCATCATGATGAGGGCGAGCGGCACGTACTCGGCGAAATTGCCGTGCCCCCGGATTGCCCGCTGCAGTGCGACGTCGCCGCCGTCGCCGAGGCTGACCTTCGCGCGGCGGCGGTGCTGCACGACGCGCAACGCGAGCAGCAGGAACCAGAGCGCGAGCAGCCCGGCGTAGAGCGGGGTGACGAATAGTCCGATCATATTTTTCGCGTCAGCGCTCGACGCTTCCCGCTCCTCGCCGGAGAGGGACGGGAGGGTGAGGGCAACGGCGTCTCATGACACCGATGCAATTGCTATTGCTTCCCGAGGGTGCTGCACAGGCGCGGCTGTCCCTGCCACATCTGGTCCGTCACGCGCCCGCCCTTGAAGGTCAGCGTGCGCTCGCAACGCTGGAACTCGCCTCCGCCCATGCCGGGCAGCGGCAGCGAGACGCCGACCCCGCCGCCTCCCGATCCGCCGAATACGCCGACCTGCCCGGGATATCCGCCGCCCCCGCTTTCGCTGATCCAGGTGTAGACCTGCGAGCCGTCCGACAGCGACGTCTGCCGCACCGGTGTTCCCCACTTCGCGACCACGTCGTCGTAGGTCGCGCCTTGCCAGGTGGACTTGGCCGTGTCGATGTCGGCCGTGGTGGCGCAGCCGGCGAGGATCGTGAAAAACAGCATGGAAGCACGGAAACGCCAGGACGCCAGGCAGGGGTGGTGCATACGGGACGACCTCCTCACGAACATGATATGCGGTTTTGGCGCGCCCGGAAGGCGCGAATGGCAGTTTGACAGCGGAATAGGGATTTAGCTCAGTCTTTTCAGCCGCTATCTGCCGTCAGCGCCGGGCCATTACCGCTCGATCGCCGACCCCTGTGCTTGCTCCTGCAGCACCCATTCCCCCCGGACGACGCGGAATATCGACAGCGGACCCTGCTTGAGGTCGCCGTTGGCGTCGAACTCGATGGCGGCGGTGATGCCCTCGTGCCGGATGACGCGCAGCGCCGGCAGGACGCGCGCCGGATCGGCGGCGCCGGCCTGCTGCATGGCGGCGGCGAGAACCATCACGGCGTCGTAGAAATAGGGCGCATACAGGCCGATCTCGCGCCGGTAGCGCTGGCGGTAGCGCTCGGCGAACGCGCTTCCGCGCGGTCGGCGCGCGAGCGCAGCGCCGGGCGTGGAGGCGACGTGCCCCTCCGCGGCGCGGCCGGCCAGCTCGATGAATCTCGCGGTATTCATCGTTTCGCCGCCAAGCAGGGGTGCCTGCAGTCCGAAATCGCGCATCTGGCGCGCGAGCGGGCCGGCCTGCGCGTCGTAGCCCGCGAAGAACACGGCCTCCGGCGCGGCGGCCTTGATCGAGACCAGGATCGCGCGGAAATCGAATTCCTTGTCGGTGGTGTACTCGCGCTTCACCACTTCCGCGCCCGCTGCCTTGACCGCGGCGGCGAATGCATCCGCCAGGCCCTGGCCGTAGGCGGTGCGATCGTCGATGACCGCGAGGCGCGTGAGCTTGAGCCGGCCGGTCGCATAGCGCCCCAGGGCGGCGCCCTGCCGGTCGTCGTCCGCCATCATGCGGAAAGCGGTCCTGTGTCCCTGCCGCGTATAGCGCACGGCGGTAGAGACCGAGAGCTGCGGGATGCCGGCGTCGGCGTAGACCTTCGACGCCGGAATGCTCACGCCGGAGTTGAAATGGCCGACGACCCCGCGCACGCCGGCGTCGACCAGGCGCTGCGCGACCACGGTGCCCACGCGCGGGTCGGCCTGGTCATCCTCGGCCACGAGCTCGAAGCGGACGGGGCGGGCGCCGATGCGCGGCTTGCCCGCGTTGAGCTCGTCGATCGCCATCCGCGCGCCGTTGAGATTGTCCTGGCCGTAGTGCGCCTGCGGCCCGGTCAGCGGCGACGCGAAGCCAATGCGGACGATGTCCGCGGGCTGGGCATTCGCCAGGAGTGCGAACGCCCATCCAAGGATGAAGGCGGAAGGAGGAAGGATGATCCCGGGCTTCGCGCGACCGGCTGCGTCCCTTCCTTTCACTGGCGTCCGGTTGGAAGCGGCACGCATGACACATAACCCATGACGCATGACGGGTGTTCTCAGGGGTAGTAAACAGGTCCGGGCCCGCCCTCCGGCAGCGGTATGAACTCCGTTTCGCCGGGGACGGCGTCAAAGCGGCGGGCCTTCCAGTCGTCCGCCGCGCGCCCGATGCGCTCCTTGCGGCTGGAAACGAAGTTCCACCAGATATGGCGGGGGCCCAGCGGCTCGCCGCCGAGCAGCAGCACCCGCGCCGGGGCGCGCGCGGTGATGAAGACATCGCCGTTCGGCTCGAACACGAGCATCTCGCCCGGACCGCAGTCGCGCCCTTCGCTCTCAACCGCGCCCTCGGCCACGTAGACGGCGCGCTCCTCGTGCTCGGGCATGAGGGTGAGCCGCGCGCCGGCTTCCAGCACCGCGTCCGCGTAGAACATCGGCGAGAGCGTCGGCACCGGCGAGCGCGCGCCGTAGAGCGATCCCACGATGAGCCGGATGCGGGCGTCGCGCTCCTGCAGCAGGGGAAGCCCGGACGCATCGGCGTGGAGAAACGCCGGCACCGTTTCCTCGTCCCCGGCCGGCAGCGCGACCCAGGCCTGGATGCCGAAGATGCGCGATCCGGGACCGCGCAGCTCCTGCGGCGTGCGCTCCGAGTGGACGATGCCCCGGCCGGCGGTCATCCAGTTCACGTCGCCGGGGCGTATCGGCTGCACCGTCCCGAGGCTGTCGCGGTGCAGGATCTCGCCCTCGAAAAGATACGTCACGGTCGCGAGCCCGATGTGCGGGTGCGGGCGCACGTCGAGACCGCGGCCCGGCTCGATGGCCGCCGGGCCCATCTGGTCGAAGAAGACGAACGGCCCGACCATGCGCCGCTCGGCGGCGGGCAGCGCGCGGCGGACGACGAACCCGTCGCCGAGGTCGCGCGGGCGGGCGTTGATCAGGGCTTGCAGCATTTTTTTCGGTGACCGGTGACCGGTGAACAGTAACGGGCGACGAGCGGGCGTGAATCAGTCGATGCTTTCGTAGTCCTCGTCGCGGTAACGCGGCGTGCAGATCGCGAGGAAGAGCAGGTCGCCGCTGCCCGTGTTGGCGATGCGTTGGGGGCGCGAGGGCGGAATGAGCACGACGTCGCCGGCGGAAACGTCCTGCGCAGGCATTCCCCCGACCTCGACCCGCCCGGTGCCTTCCAGTATGACGTAGCGCTCCGCCGTTCCGTTCACGCGGTGCCAGCGGGTGGTGACGCCGGGCGCCACGCGCGCGCGGGCGATCGAGGCATCCGGATCGTCGGGCGAATTCGAGACCTCGATGATGAAGCAGCCCTCGGGCGTGTGGAATTCCGACCCGGGAGCCAGTTTCTTGACGGCAGCTTTCATGTCGCCAGCGCCCGGCCGATCGAGTTACTTCACCAGGCCGAGCTCGGTGAGAATGGCCGTGAGCGCGGCGTGCTCCTGCTCCATCAGCTTGCGGGTGTCGCGCGCGTTGTAGTACGTCGGCTCGACTGTCTTCGATTCCAGGTCCTGCTTCCACTCGGGGAGCGCGACCAGCCGGGCGAAGACCCCGTCCCAGTAGCGCACCTGGTCCTCGCTCAAGCCGCGCGGCCCGACGGCGCTGCGCCAGTTCGACGCGACCGAGTCTATGCCCAGCTCCTTCCACGTTGGCACGGTGGAGAGCTCCCCGCTCAGCCGGCGCGGCGCGGACACCGCGAGGAATCTCGCCTTGCCGGCCTTCACGTGCTGCAGCATCACCGACGGCGGCGAGGCGGCGACGTCGATATGTCCCCCGAGCAGCGCGGTGACGCCCTCGGCCGAGCCGCCGAACGCGATCACCTTGAGCTTCTTCGCGTCCGACCCCAGCGCGCGCGTCACCTGCGCAGTGGCGATGTGGTTGTGGCTGCCGGTCGAGTTGCCCACGGCGAAGCTCAGGCTGGCGGGATCGGCCTTCAGCCGCTCCGCCAGGTCCTTCGCGGTCTTGATGGGTGATTCGGTCCGCACGCTGAAGACGACGAACTCACTGCCGATCTGCGCGAGCGGCGTGACGTCGGTGTAGTTGAGCGGGGAGCGGCCGGTGATGTGATTGGTGAGCATGGTGGGCGACGTCACCATCACGTAGTTGCCGTTGCCGGGCTGCTGGGTGAGGTAGGTGAGCGCGATGGTGCCGCCGCCGCCGGGCTTGTTCACGACCTGCGCGTTGGCGTCGATCAGCTTCTTCTCGGTGAGCAGCCGATGGACCCAGCGCGCCGTGGTGTCGCTGCCGGCGCCCGCGGAGACGCCCACGACGATCTCGACGCGGTCGGGTTTCCAGGCGCCCTGGCCCTGCGCGGCATGAGGAGCCGCGAGGGCGAGCAGGGCGATGAGGATGCTGGAGGGCTTCATGCAGTGTCTCCTCAGACGAACAGGCTGACGAACTCGTGCACCGGCATGGCGGCGAGCCTGGGGCTGTTGCAGGCTTCCAGTATGCGCGCGCGCTGCTTCGGCGCGTAGCGGCGCGCGAGGCTCGCCTGGAGCTTGGCCTCGAGCACCGGCATGACCTCGTTGCGCCGGCGCGAATGCCCGACGGGATACTCGATCTCCACCTTGGGCGTGCTCGTCCCGTCCTTGAAGAAGACCTGGAGCGCGTTGGCGCTCGAGCGCTTCCTGGGGTCCACGAAATCGCGGCTGTAGCGCTTGTCCTCGGTAACGACGGTCTTTTCGCGCAGCGCGTCGATGCGCGGGTCCGACGCCACCTCGTCCTCGAAGTCGCGAGCCGTGAGGCGGCCGAAGATGAGGCCCATGGCCACCACGTACTGCGCGCAGTGGTCGCGGTCGGCCGGGTTGTTGAGCGGGCCGGTCTTGTACATGATGCCCATCAGCGCCGCCTGGCTGCGCAGCTCGACGCGCTTGATGTCGGCGATGCGGTCCTTCACCAGCGGATGCAGGCGGAACGCGCACTCCACCGCGGACTGGCTGTGCATGCCGGCGGTGACGAACTTGAACATCGAGTGGCTGATGATGTACTCGCCGTAGGGCCGCTGGAACTTGAGCGGCTTGCCCTTGTTGCGCGCCGCGTTGAATCCGTATTTCGGGGCGGTCATCACGGAGGGATAGCCCATCTCGCCCTTCACCGCCATCATGGCGAGCCGCATCGCCTGGAAGCTCGCGTCCGCGGTCGCCCAGCTCTTGCGCCACCCGGTATTCGGCGCCTGCCGGAACGCCGTGAGGCTGGCATCCATCCATGCGTTGGACACGGCGTTGATGATTTCCTGGCGCCCGCCGCCGAGCATGCGCGTCAGCACCGCGGTGCCCGCCACGCGGGTGAGCAGGTTGTGGTCGATGCCCATCGTCTTGAAGTTGTTCTCGATCGCGATGCCGCCCTGGATCTCGTAGGCCTTGATCAGGGCCTCCAGGACGTCGCGCATGTGCAGCGGCTCGCGGCCCGCGGCGGTATTGCGCCGGCTCAGGTGGTCGGCGAGCATCAGGATGCCGCCGAGGTTGTCGCTCGGGTGGCTGCCCTGCGCGGCCGTGAAGGTGTCGTTGTAGTCGAGCCAGCGGATCATGCAGCCGAACCCGAACGCCGCCGTGACCGGGTCGAGCTCGTACGCGGTGCCCGGAATGCGCGAGCCGTGGGGCACGACCGTGCCCGGCACCACCGGCCCGATGAGCTTGGTGCAATCCGGATAGTCCAGGGCGTCGAGCGCGCACGCCATCGCGTCGGTCATGCACAGCCGCGCGGACTCCATCGCCTCGGGCGTCTTGATCTTGTAGTTCACCATGTAATCCGCGATGTCGACCAGCAGCTTGTCGGGCGGGTTGGGCGTGTTCTTGCTCATGGTTTCCTCGGGTTTGTGATGACTGATGACTGACGGCTGACGACCGATGACGGGCAGGTGGAATTCTCGTGAGTAGCAGTCGTCACCGTTCAGTCAGGCTTGATGCCCGATTGCGCGACGACTTTTTTCCAGCGCTCCAGGTCCTTGCGGATGCGCTCCGCGAAGCGTTGCGGCGGGCCGCCGGTGACGCGGAAGCCGCCGGTGGTAAAGCTCTTCTCGATGTCCGGGTCGCGCAGCGCCTTGTTGGTGGCGGCGTTCAGGCGCTCCACGATCGCCGCCGGCGTGCCTTTGGGCGCCCACATGCCGAACCACAGCTCGACATCGTAGCCGGGGAAGGTCTCGGCGACGGTCGGAAAATTCGGCGTCGCCGGCCAGCGCTCGGCGGTCGTCACGGCGAGGCCGACCAGCCGGCCCGTCTTGATGTGCGGCAGCGTCGGCAGCATGCTGCCGACGATGAACTGGGTCTGGCCCCCGACGAGATCCACGAGCGCGAGCGCCGAGGCCTTGTAAGGAATGTGCACCCACTGGACGCCGCCCCTCAGCCCGAGCAGAACCGTCGCGAGGTGCGTGATGCTGCCGGTGCCGCCGGATCCATAGGACAGCTTTCCCTGGCTCTGCCTTGCGTGCGCGATCAGCTCCTTGATCGACCGTGCCGGGATCGAGGGGTGCACCGCGACGAGAAAAGGGCTGTAGCCGATCTCGATGATGGTCGCCACCGCGGTGGCCGGCTCCCCCGACGACTTGTACAGCGCGGCATTGGCGGCATAGCTGCCCGAGATCGTGATGATCGTGTAGCCGTCGGGCGGCGCCTTCTGCGCGATCTCGGTGCCGACCAGCCCGCCCGCGCCGCCGCGGTTGTCGATGACGAACGGCTGCCCGAGATATTCGTTCAGCCTCGGCGTGAGCTGGCGCGCCAGGATGTCGCTGCCGCCGCCGGGCGCGAAAGGCACGATGACCCGGACGGGCTTCGAGGGATAGGTCTGCGCCGGGGCGCCGCCGGCCGCCGCGAGCAGCGCGAGCACGATCCATGCGCCGCGCGGCATCATTTTTTCTGCACGAAGGCCACGAAGCCGGCCATGAAGTCCCGCAGGCGCTGCCGCAGGGCCTCGTCGACCAGCGCGCCCGACGGGTCGAAGACCTTGCCGGCGCCGCTGACGAGCAGAGGCGAGCCGAACCACGGGCGCACGCGCAGGGTCTTCAGCACCGGCAGCCACGCGCTCTGGGAAAGGATGGTTCCGAAGCCGCCGGGCGAGGCGCCCATGATCGCGACCGGGCGGTTGCCGAAGACTTTCGCGATGTCCGAGGCGGGGCGCGAGAGCCAGTCGATCGCGTTCTTGAGCACGCCCGGCATCGAGTTGTTGTACTCGGGCGTAACCAGCAGCAGCCCGTCGCTGGCGGCGATCTTCTCCTTCAGCTCGGTGACCGCCGCCGGCAGGCCCTGCGATGCCTCGACGTCGCCGTCGTAGAGCGGGATGCCGCGGATGGACGCCGTCTCGATCGTCGTGCCGCCGGGCGCGAGCTCGATCGCGGCGCGCAGCAGCGCCGTGTTGAGCGAGCCGGTGCGGAGGCTGCCGGAGATCCCGACGAGGCTGGTCATGAGAGGCGCGGCTCGCGCTCAGGGCGCGCCGATGAAGTCGCGCTTGCCGAGCTCGACGCCGTTGTGGCGCAGGATGTCGTAGGCGGTGGTGACGTGAAAGTAGAAGTTGGGATAGGCATGGCCGAGCAGGTACTGCATGCCGGTGTAGGTGATGTCCCCGCTCGCGCGCTTCATGACGATCGGCTTGTCCTCGCTGCCGTCGATTTGCTGCGGCTTGATGGAATTGATGAAGTCGATGGTTTTCGCGATGCGCGCCTTCAGCTCCGCGAAGGTCTGCTCGGTGTCCTCGTGCTTGGGGATGTCCACGCCGGCGAGGCGCGCCACCGCGGCTTTCGCGGAGTCGCAGGCGACCTGCACCTGCTTGGTGAACGGGAACATGTCGGGAAACAGCCGGTAGGCGGTCAGCGCGGCAGGGTCGAGCTTTTTCGCATCGACATGGGCCTGGGCCTTGTCGAGGATCGCGGACAGGTTCTTGAGCGTGTTGGCGAAGCGCGGCGCGCTGGCCTGGTGCATGGAAATATTCATGGGGCGGCCTTCGTGGAGAGCGGGGCCATAGCTTAGCAAAATATCCATCCGGCATCGCCCCGGAAAGTCCGGCATTTGGGCGTAGACTATGCCGCCCGGGCTCTACCGCCCGGCCGTCCTGCCACCATGCCCCGCCGCCTGCTCCCGATCGTCGTCCTTTCCGCCGCCCTCGCCGCCGTCGTGCCCGCGCGCGCGGCCGAGAGCGCCTGCAACGGCGGGGCGCTGTTTCCGACCTGCGCGGGGGTTTTTCGCGTGGAACTCGACTACCGGCGAACAGTCACACCGTTCGATTTCTGAAGGCCAAAGGAGAAAACCATGACACTGAGAATAGGCAGCAAGGCACCTGACTTCACCGCGGAGACGACCCACGGTCCGATCCGCTTCCACGAATGGCTGGGCGACAGCTGGGGCGTGCTGTTCTCGCACCCGAAGGACTTCACGCCGGTGTGCACGACCGAGCTGGGCACCATGGCGGGGCTGGAATCCGAGTTCAAGAAGCGCAACGCCAAGATCATCGGCCTCTCCGTGGACCCGGTGGAGGACCACAAGCGCTGGTCGGTGGACATCAAGGATGTGACCGGGAACACGCCGAACTACCCGATGATCGGCGATTCGAAGCTCGAGGTGGCCAAGCTCTACGACATGCTGCCGGAGAGCGCCGGCGACACGGCGAAGGGGCGCACGGCCGCGGACAACCTGACCGTGCGCACGGTCTTCCTCATCGGCCCCGACAAGCTCATCAAGACGATGCTGATCTACCCGATGACCACCGGGCGCAATTTCGACGAGGTGCTGCGCATCCTCGACTCGCTGCAGCTCAACGCGAAGCACAAGGTCGCGACGCCCGCCAACTGGAAGCAGGGGCAGGACGTGATCATCACCGGCGCGGTATCCGACGAGGAAGCGAAGAAGACCTACCCGGGCGGCTGGAAGTCGCCGAAGCCGTACTTGAGGATCGTGCCGCAGCCTAAATGAAACGTGATTCGTGATTCGTGAGTCGTGAGTCGTGACGGGTGACGACGTCACGCAAGAAGCCCCGCCCCAGGCGGGGCTTTTTGTTGGCGCGCCGCGCGAGCGGTTGCGGAACTACTTCACGAATCGGAGCGATTCGCGGCGCGGGGCAGATCTTCGATCGTCTTCAGGCACGGTGACGAGCTCGGCGTGGCGAGGTACCACTCGTGCAGCTCCTGGTCGAAGCCGTTGCGCCTTGCATCATCGAGCGCTTGCAGAAACGTGGCGAACTTGCGCTTGCTCTCGCTGTGTACCTCTCCGGCGGCGCTGAGCGCGCGCCAGAACCACTGGTACTCCTTGCCTTCGACGAGATGATGGAATTCCCAGCAATGCATTCCGGTTAGTGCGCGCGAAACGGAGCGGGTTCTCGCTGTACGGAGGGTGCAGAAAGCGCTTCGCCACAAACGCGCGCAACAAAGCTGTAGCGGTTTGATGTCGTCATCGGTCGCTATACGACTACATCCGGAAGAGCGTCGCGCATTTGATGTACTGTCGGGAAAGTCGTGTTGGCGAAAGGCAGCGCTGTGGGCAGGGATCGGAGTGGCGAAGTACGGTTCGAATGTCTGCGTTGCGGAAAAATCAGCCGGATCGAGCGCATGGAAACGGTGCAGCCCGAGTGCGCGAAATGCGGCTCGCGCACCGGCGTGCTGGGCGACATCGGTCAGGGCACGAGGCTCGCGCGCCAGCTGCGCAGCGCCGCTGCGAAGCGGCCCGATGACGACGTGCAATTCGAGTGCCTGCGCTGCGGCGAAGTCACCCAGGTGAGGAAGATGAGAGTGCTGCGCCCCGGGTGCCAGCACTGCGGCTCGAAGGACGGCGTGGTGGTGGACGGCGCCTGAGCCGCGGGCCTCAATCGGCCCGGATGTTGCCTTCCCGGATCACCTTGCCCCAGCGCGCGATGTCGGCTTTCACCTGCGCGGTGAACGCCTCGGGCGTGTTCCCCACCGGATCCATCGCGATGGCCGCGAGCCGCTCGCGCACGTCGGGGGCGGCCAGCGCCTTCATGATGTCGCCGTGCAGGCGCGCGAGCACCGGCTTCGGAATTCCCGCGGGGGCAAACACGCCCTGGAACGTGTCCGCTTCCATCCCCTTGTAGCCGAGCTCGCCCATCGCGGGCACGTCGGGCAGGGCGGACATGCGCTTGTCCGCCGTCACGGCGAGTCCGCGCAGCTGGCCGGATTTCACTTGCGGCGCGAAGCTCGGCACCGAGGCGAAGCCGATCGGAACCTGGCCGCCGAGCATGGACTGCACTTGGGGCCCGGCGCCGCCGTAAGGCACGTGGCGCAAGTCGATCTTCAACGCGTTGCGCAGCATCTCGCCTGAAAGGTGCGGCGTCGTGCCCGCGCCGGGCGATGAATAGTTGTGCTTGCCCGGCTGCGAGCGCACCAGCTCCACCAGCTCCTTCATCGTCTTCGCAGGGAACGACGGGTGCACCGCCAGTATGTTCGGCGAGCTGCCCACGCAGGTGATCGGCTGGAAGTCGCGAAACGGATCGTAGGGCGGATTCGCGTAGAGCGTGGGATTCACAGTGAACGCCGAGCTTGCGACGAGCAGCGTGTGGCCGTCCCCCGGCGCCCGCGCGGCGAGGCCGATTCCTATGTTGGCGCCGGCCCCGGGCCGGTTATCCACGACCACTGTCTGGCCGAGGCTGTCGGTGAGCTTCGCCGCGAGCAGGCGCGCGATGACGTCCGACGCGCCGCCCGGTGCAAATGGAACGATGATACGCACCGGTCGCGACGGGTACTGTTGCGCGCACGCGACGTCGATGGCGACCAGCCCCAGCGCGGCGGCTGCGGCCGCGTACCCCAGCGCGCGCGCGAGCACCTTTGATTTGCCTGTCATATCGCACCTCCACCGGCGTACATGATAGCCGACCGGTAATTTTTGCCGGTGTGCGGATGTCGCCGGGCGACTACGTCGTAGTCATTTTTTTTCTACACGCTGTAGTTGATTACCGGCAAACCGGTGTTACACTAGCGTCGCTGGAAACGCGTTCGGGCGGAAAGATTCTCCGGGCGCGGCGGGACTCAACACAAATCACCTCGCGCCGACAAGAAGCGAAAGGCGCAGACCGCAAATCCAAAGCAGGGAGCGCGTGAGCAACTGTCACGCACGGGATGTGCCTGTGCATGGAAGTTGTCGGTTTCTATGTTTTAGGAGGATTTTCGTGTTCGAGTCTTGGCATAAGCACAAGCGGGCCCTCAGGATCGCGGGCACCGCGCTGATCGTCGGCGGCACCCTCACCCTCGGCTGGTACACCGTGAACGCGCCCGAGCGCGGCCGGGACCAGCGCGCCACCGTGATGGAGAAGGACTCCGATCGCTTCTTCGCGACCGAGCGCGATTTCAGCGCCCTCGCGCAGGACGCGCGCAGCGGCGCCGCGCAGAGCATCGGCCTGTCCGCGGACTATGCGCTCGTCAATCTCGCCGACGGCGGCCGCTACTACGTGCGGATCGACAGCCAGCGCCCCCTCATCGCCGATGTGCTGAAGGAGAGGCTGACGGCGGATGCGCCCGCGGTGTTCGCGCTGGGCGACGTGCAGCCGCCCGCGACCCCGCTCGGCACGCTGGTGCGGCGCGCCAGCAATCCCGCGGTGCTTTCGCTTTTCGGCACGCTCCTCATCCTGGGCTGCATGATCTGGATGATGTCGCCGATGATGCGCTCCGCCGGGTTCAAGCCCGCGCAGAAGCCGGATACCCGGTTCCGCGACGTCGTCGGCGCCGAGGAAGCCAAGGAAGCGCTGCAGGACATCGTCGGCTACCTCAGGAACCCGTCTCACTTCACCACCCTCGGGGCGAAGCCACCCAAGGGCGTGGTGCTCGAAGGCCACTTCGGCGCCGGCAAGACGCTGCTCGCGCGCGCGGTCGCCGGCGAGGCCGGCGTGCCGTTCATCGCGCTGGCCGGCAGCGATTTCTCCGACATGTTTCTCGGCGTCGGCGTGCGCCGGGTCAAGAAGCTCTTCGAGCTTGCCCGGCGCCATGCGCCCTGTGTCGTGTTCATCGACGAGATCGACGGCATCGGCAAGCGCTCCGGGGCGTCCGCCGCGGCCGAGACCGAGAACAACCGCATCATCAACACGCTGCTGGTCGAGCTCGACGGTTTTGCCGCGAGCTCGGGCATCGTGGTGCTCGGGGCGACCAACAACGTGAGGAATCTCGATCCCGCCCTGGTGCGGCCGGGCCGCTTCGACCGCACCTGCGCCGTGGGCCTGCCCGATATTGCCGAGCGCGAGTCGCTGTTCGCGCTCTACGCGGGGAAGCTCCTCGTCGCGGGCGACACGGATTTCCGCCAGCTCGCCCGCATTTCCACCGGGCTTTCGCCTGCCGCGATCGCCAACATCGTCAACTCGGCCGCGCTGCTTGCCGCCAAGGAAAGCGCGGCAGCCGTCACCCAGGACCATTTCCACCGCGTGCTCGAGCAGCACCTGCTCGGCGGGCCCGCCACCGCGGGCGCGGCGGCCCTCGACGCGAAGGGCCGCGAGCGCATCGCCGTGCACGAGGCCGGGCACGCCGTGGTCGCGAAGCTCCTCGACGTGGGTATCGTCGAGAAGGTCAGCATCCTCAAGCGCGGCCGCTCGCTCGGCGCGACGCTCGTCACCGCGGACACCGATGCCATCCTCCAGAGCGAGCCCGAGATGCGCGCCCGGATGACGATGCTGCTCGGCGGTCGGGGCGCGGAAGCGCTGCTGCTCGGTTCCATATCGACGGGCGCCGCCAACGACCTCGAGCACGTGTCGAACATGGCCTACCGCATGATCACCGAGTTCGGCTTCAGCCGGACGATGGGGCCGTTCAGCTACGCCGGCTTGCCGGACCAGGAGCGGCGGCTCGCGGATCATCCCGAGGCGATTTCCGAGGCGCGCGAGCTGGTGAAGGGCCTCGAGCGCGAGTGCGCGGAGCTGCTGGCGGCTCACCGGCCGGCGCTCGAGCGCCTCGCCGCGAAGCTGCTCGAGCACGAGACGGTCACCGGCGCGGTGGTGGACGAGTGCCTGGCGACGCCGGCGGTCCAGCGGCTCGCGGCCTGACGCATCAACGGATCACGAATTACTAGGGTTGTAGGCAGCTCAGGGCGGTCGGGGTAAAGCAGGGGCGTGGGATTGGAACGATAGAGAAGAACAAGAAACAAGAAGAAGAGTTAATAATAAGACACGGGAAGGGCACTGCTTGCAGTGTCCTTTTTTTTTGGGCGCTTCGCGCCGTGGCCGGCGGATAGTGACTGGCGGGTGGTGACAGTCAGCCGCGCACCGCGCGGAGGCAGGAGCCAGGCGCCAGGGAATCCCGCCGCCTGATGAGTCATCAGTCGTCAGTCGTCAGTCATCACTGCTCGAGCGTGCTGGCGGCGAAGACTTCCTCCAGCGCGACGACGCGGGGCGTGAGCCCCTGCTGGTGCGAGTAGCGCGCCGCGGCCTCAAGCGTCTTGCGATTGGCGCGCACGCCGTGCCGAACCACCGGCTCGCGCAGCGCCGCGCCGGCCTCGCGCGGCAGCAGGCCGGTGGCGACGTGGTATTCCGCGTGCTGCGCGCGCTCGCGGTTCGCGACGTCGTTCGCGCGCTCGAACGCCTTCAGCAGGTTCAACACGACCCACGGGTGCCGCTCCGCGATCTCGCGCTTCACCACCATGCCGTGGTTGATCGGAAAGATCCCGGTCTTGCGGTAGTAGCGCGTCCCTTCGGCCCACGGGTCCGGGAACAGCGTGCCCACGTCGGGGTGGTTCCACAGGTCGGCGGTGCTGCGATCGATGAGATTGTCGTCGACGATGTAGTGGAGCAGGGCGTCGATCTCCCCCGCGAGCATCATGCTGCCCAGGCTCTTCTCGGGCGCCACGGTGTGTATCGTGACGCCGGGCGGCGCCTCGAACCCCATGGCGCCGCCGTGACTGTGGGAGGCGTCCCGCTCCATCCAGAATTCCATGTCGCGCGGCGCGACGCCGAACTCCTCCTGCAGCACGCCGCGCGCCCACAGGGCGGCCGTCTGCTGGTACTCCGGCACGCCGACGCGCTTGCCCCTGAGATCGGCGGGGGACGCGATGCCGGCCTTGCGCCGCACCAGGATCGCGGCGTGGTAGAACTTGCGCGTCGTGAACACCGGGATGCCGACCCAGCGCTCGTCTCCCCGCGCGCGCGCCATCAGGAGCGAGGAGAACGACATTTCCGAGACGTCGAAATCGGCGTACTTGAGCTGGCGCCAGAACAGCTCGGAGGCGAACACGCGGCTCGGCAGGAGGTCGATGCCGTCGGGTTTCACGCGGCCGTCGAAGAGCGCCCAGGTGCGCGGGTTCGACGCCATGCCGATGCTGAGCGGGAGGTTCATACGTAACTGCCGTGGTTCGTGGATCGTGGATCGTGGATCGAATAGCGCCGCAGAGGCATCGTATATCATAAGCGGATCCTTCGTTCCCGTTGGACGCCCCATGAGTTCCAAGCTTCGCAACGTTGCAAGGACCAGCCTCCAGCAGCGCGTCGGCGCGGAGGAATGGGACGCCCGGGTGAACCTCGCCGCGTGCTACCGCCTCGCCGCGCACTACCGGATGACGGACCTCATCTACACGCACATCTCGGCGCGCGTTCCCGGCCCGGACCACCATTTCCTGATCAATGCGTTCGGCCAGACCTGGGACGAGATCAGCGCCTCCACCCTGGTGAAGGTCACGCTCGACGGCGAGATCGTCGAGGACCCCGCGGGCGACGGCATCAACCGGGCCGGCTACGTCATCCACAGCGCCGTGCACCGCGCGCGCCCGGAGGTGGCCTGCGTCATGCACACCCACACCGCGGCCGGCATCGCCGTGGCCGCGCAGGAGCAGGGGCTGCTGCCGATCTCGCAGCACGCGATGCGCTTCACGGACAACCTTGCCTACCACGACTACGAGGGACTCGCGCTGGAGCTCGACGAGCAGGCGCGGCTCACGCGCGACCTGGGAGCCCACAAGGCGATGATCCTGCGCAACCACGGGCTGCTCACCTGCGGCGAGTCGATTCCCGAGGCTTTCGATTACATGTACTACCTCGAGCGCGCCTGCCAGACCCAGGTCACGGCGATGGCGGGCGGCGCGAAGCTGCGCATCCCCGCGCCGGAAGTCGCGGCCAGGGTGGCGGCACAGTTCAAGGCGCTGCCGTACAAGCCGAAGCGTCCCGAGTGGAAAGCGCTGCTGCGGATGCTCGACCGGACGGAGCCGTCTTACAAGGCCTAGCTTTCAGCTTTCAGCTTCAGCTCGTAGCGCGCAGCGCTCTCACATCTTGTCCGGAAACCGCGGAATGAAGCCGTCGCGATTCGGCATCCGCACTCCGGGCAGGGTCTGGGCGTTCATCGTGTCGTTCTCGCCGATGAGCTTGTTGAGGGCGAGGATGTAGGCGGTGAGAGCGTAGACCTCGTCGTTCGTGAGGGTGCGCGGCGCCGGCCACGGCATCGCGCGGCGCGTGAAGTCGAAGAGGGTCGTCGCGTACGGCCAGAAATTGGCGATGGTCTTCGGCGCGTTGATCTCGGTCAGCGGCCCGCCGCCCGCCAGCGGCACGTTGGGCCCGCCCTTGCCGCCCTGGCCGTGGCACGCCGCGCACTTCGCCGCGTAGATCGGGGCGCCCTGCGCGGGAGTGCCGCTGCCGGGCGGCAGCCCGGTTCCGTCCGGGGAAATACTGATGTCCCAGGCGGCGATATCGGCGGCGCTGACGGGTTTCCCCAGGTTGGGCGACTGCGCCCACGCCGGGGCGCCGGCCGCGACAAGCGCCACCGCGAGGAAGCAGGACAGGCTACGCATAGACATGGCGCACCTCCCCGCCGGCCGCGACCGACCAGCTGGTCGGGCCGTTGTAGTGCTGGCTGGTGAAGGCAGTCACCGGTGGGACCTCCTTGACCTCGCCGCGGTGCGCGACGATCTGGGCCCGCGTGGGCTGGACGTACCCCGCGTCGTCCCACGCGCGGCTCTGGAGCACGGCGGGCCCCCCGTCCCAGCGCCACGGCGCGCGAAAACGGGTGAACGCCTTGGAGTGCACCGGCTCCTGCAGCGCGGCCTGGGCCCAGCTTTTTCCCCCGTCGGCCGTGACCATGACCTTCGAGATCCTGCCGTTGCCCGAGTAGGCGATGCCCGAGATCTCGTAGTAGCCCGGCCCGTTCATCGCCATGCCGAACGAGGGATGGGTGATGAACGACTTCACTTCCTGCAGGAAATAGAACTGGTAGGCCTTGCCGCCGGGAAGTATCGGCGCGTAGGTGCGCGCTTCGTAGTAGCTCATGGCCGGCGCCTCCACCAGCTTGATGCGGCGCAGGTACTTCACGTTCATGTTGCCTTCCCAGCCGGGCAGGAGCAGGCGCATCGGGTAGCCGTTGCCTGGCATTAGGCGCTCGCCGTTCTGGTAGAGCGCGACGATCGCGTCGTCCAGGCCCTTCGAGAGCGGCACGCTGCGGCTGAGCGCCAGCGAGTCGGCGCCTTCTGCGACCAGCCACTTCGCCCCGGGATCGATCCCGGTCTCCTCGAGCAGCGTCGAGAGCCGCACGCCCGTGTACTCGGCGCACGAGGCGAGGCCGTGCAGCGCCTGCACCGTGGCCTGGATCGGCTGCGGCGAAAACAGCGGCGCGCTGTTGCCGCCGCACTCCACGAAGGTCATGCGCGACACCATCGGGTAGCGCTCGAGCGCGTCCAGCGTCCAGGCCAGCGGCCGGCGCACCAGGCCGTGGATCGCGAGACGGTGCTGGGTTGGGTCGATGTCGGGGTTGCCCGAGTGCGAGATCACGAAGTGCAGGGCGTTGGGCGTGAACGTGCCGTTGAGGAGGTGGTGCGGCGTGCGCCCGTGCTGCGTGCGCGGCTCGCCCTTGGGATTGCTGAGCGTGCGCGCGACTTTCGCCTCGTGGCGCGAGGGCAGCCCGTAGGCAGTGACGAGGTTGCCGGCTTCGCGCGACCAGGGCGCGTCGGCCAGCGGCTCCGCGCGCGCCGCGCCGGTCAGCGAATAACCCGTGAAAGCGGCCGCGAACGCGGCACCGCCCCGGATGAAGGCGCGGCGGTCGAGCAGGCCGTTGCCGGCAACCGCGACGGGTGGTTCCCACGTCCGCTTCGAATGATCGCGAGCCATGATCTCCTCCCTAGAGCCCATGGGGGCGGGAAAATTATGCGCGCATCGGCGCCGATTGGGACGACGTCCGTGCGCTGGCGCAAGGCGGGATATCCAGGCGCGTTCTTAAGCGCCTGATTTTGCTGGTCCGCCCCGACTACTCGCGTTGGTACGCCGACCCCGGAATGCGGATGGTCTGCGTGGCGAGGTGGACCTCGTAGAGGAAGTACGCCAGGCCGACCACCAGGGCCAGGGTCGACGCCATGAAGACGGCGCCGACCAGTATTTTCAGATCCACCTGCGCGAGAACTTCCAGGAACAGTGCAGCGATCACCATGCAAATCAGGAGCGCGGAGAGCGTGCAGGCCGTGATCGCGATGCTCGCCAGGTGGCGCCTGCGCTCGAGGTTCTGGAGCTCGACTTGAACCGCCTCGGCCCGGTGCAGGTTATGCGAGGCGGGATCCTCGGTGAGCTGGCGGCCGCGGTCGATGATGCGGGCCAGGCGGCCCGCCATGACGTTGAGGATCCCGGCGATGCCGGTGAGCAGGAATACGGGCGCCAGCGCGAGCTGGATGGCATGACCCACGTCTCCCAGGTTGACCATGTTGAGCATGACGCGCCGTGCCCGATTGCAAAGCGGCATTCTATGTCAGCTGCGGGCTGCGAGCCATGAGCCATCAGCCATGCCATGAGCGATCCGCGATGAGCGATGAGCTGCGAGTGTCGCCGCTACCGCCGGGCTCGCGGCTCGCAGCTCGGAGCTCGCAGCTATAATGGGCATGTCACGGTTCGCCGGGAGCAGCCATGAAGCAAACCCGCATCGAGGTGAACAACGCCGTCTTCTCCCTGCCCTACCACGTGGCGAAGGAGGAAGGCTACTTCGCCCAGGAAGGTTACGACGTCGAGCTGGTGCCTGCCGGCTCGGGACGCGATCGCGACAAGGAGGTGCCCGACCGGCCGATCGAGGACCACCGGCTCGTCAAGTCGGCGGGCTGGCACGAGGGCATCGAGAAGGGCGAGTTCTGCATGTATCGCGCCTGCGAGTGGGGACAGATCCGCCGCACGCAGGACAGCGCGCGGAACGTCAAGGTGATCAGCAAGCGCGCCGCCATCGCCACGCAGGCCATCGTCGTGCGCGCGGATTCGCCCTGCAACGTGCCGCAGGACCTGAGCGGGCGCACCGTGGCGGTCAATTTCCACGCCGGCTCGCACTACATCACGCTGTCCATGCTGGGCGGCTCGATGAACGACCGCGGCGAGGTGCGCCCGGTGCACGTCGGCGGACCCAAGCAGCGTCTGCGGTTCCTGGAGGAAGGCAAGGTCGAGGCGGCGGCGGTGATGGAGCCGTGGATCACCGTCGCGGCGAAGAAGGGGCTCAAGATCATCTGCGAGGCGTTCTACGAGGGCGCCGAGGTGGCGACCCCGGACGTGGACCCGCAGATGTACGCCGCGATCAACCGCGCCATCGGCAAGGCCGTGACGCGGATCAACCAGGACATCCGTCCCTACCTCAAGTACATGATCCGCGAAGTGCCGGCGGAAGTGATGAAGCTCACCGAAGGCGATTTCTACCTGCCGCGCTTCCGCTACGTCGCCCCGCGGCCCTACACGCGCGAGGAGTACGAGCACCTGCACGACTGGATGACGGGCTGGGGCCTGCTCGATCCGGAAAGCGGCTACGAGCGCATCGTCGGCGCGAAGATCGCCACTTCCGCGTGAGCCCGATCAAGGTCATCCCCAGCGGCCACGCCCTCGGCGCCACGCTCGTCGGCATCGACCTCGCGCAGCCGCTGGCAGACGAGGCCCGCGAGGCCATCCTGCGCGCGCTGGGCGACCACGGCGTCGTCCGCTTTCCCCGGCAGCAGCTCACCGGGCGGCAGCTCGCGGACTTCAGCGCGCACTTCGGCAAGCTGGAGACCAACGTCGCCAGCACCCACTACCAGGAGCCCGGCGTCCCGGAGGTGATGATTCTCTCCAACATCGTCGAGGGCGGGAAGCCGATCGGGCTGGCGGACGCCGGGCAGGACTGGCACACCGACATGTCGTACAGCCGCACGATCGCGTTCGCGAACGTGCTCTACGGCATGAAGATCCCGCGCCGCGACGGCAAGGCGCTGGGCGCGACCGAGTTCAGCAACATGCAGGCGGCCTACGAGGGGCTGCCCGCGGACCTGCGGCAGCGCCTGGAGGGCATGACGGTGCTGCACGACTTCAACAAGTTCTGGGAAGGGATGCGGGCCAAGGGCAGCCAGCGGCCGCCGCTCACCGAGGCCCAGAAGCAAAAGAAGCCCCCGGTATCGCAGCCGATCTTTCTCGTCCATCCGCTCACCGGGCGCAAGGTGCTCTACGCCAACCCGGGCTACGCGGTGCGGATCAACGAGCTGCCGGAGCGGGAGAGCGCGGAGATGCTGGACTATTTATTCGAGCACCAGCTCAAGCCGGAGTACCGCTACACCTCCCACTGGGAAGAGCGCGACGTCCTCATGTGGGAGGACATCGGCACGATCCACCGCGCGGTGGCCGACTACGGCCCCGACGAGCACCGGCTGGTGAAGCGCTGCCAGGTGATGGCGGACCGGTACTACGAGCCGGAAGTCGAAAGTCGGAAGGCGGAAGTGTGAACCCGAACAACAAAACGCCGTTACTTTCGACTTCCTCCTTGCCACGGTAGGAATTCCTGAAGAGCGACCCCGAGCCCAGACGCGCGTGATCAAGGCCGCGGGCGTCAGGATGGAGTGAAGGCGGGGGGCGCCCGGCCGGAACTTTCTACAAGCGGGCGGCAGGTCTTACCGCAACCGCGCCCGGAGCGCGAAGGGTTGAAACGGAAGGTCCGCGCGGTTGCGGACCCTCCGTCGAAAGAAAACTACTGGTCGTCCTGCTGCTCGGGCTGCTTTTTCTCGCCGGCGTCCATCTGCTGCTCTTCTTCGTCGTCGACTTCGGCGCCCGGGCCCTGCTCGATGTCGTCGTCGTCCTGCTGATGGCCGCGGCCGCCGGGGCCGGCTTCCAGCTGCTGCTCTTCCTGCTGCTCCTGCTCGCGCTCTTCCATGGCTTGCTCCTTCGGTGGTTGGTCGCCCTGCCCATTGATTCGGGCGAGGGCATTACACGGGAGAGCAAGACGCGTGCCGCCGACGGCAAGGCAGAAGGCAGAAGGCAGAAGGCAGAAGGCAGAAGGCAGAAGGCAGAAGAGACCTTACTTTCGCCTTCCGACTTCCGACTTCCGCCTTTCGACTTAAGGCTACTGGGGCTTGATTCCCGCGTCCTTCACCACCTTCGCCCAGCGCGGAATTTCCTTTTTTACGAACGCTTCGAATTCCTGGGGCGAGTTCGCGGTGACGAACAGGCCCTGCGTCGCCATCTTCTCCTTCACGTCCGCGACGTTGAGCGCGGCGGCCGAGTCGGCGTTGAGCCTGCCGATGATCTCGCGCGGGGTCGCAGCGGGCGCGAAGAAGCCGAACCAGGTGAAGGCCTCGAACCCGGGGAGCCCGGACTCGGCGACGGTCGGGATGTCGGAGGCGGTGGCGACGCGCTGGGCGCTCGTCACGGCGATGCCGCGCAGCTTGCCGCCGCGCGCGTGGGGCAGCGCCACCGGGAGGTTGGCGAATACCAGCGAGATCTGGCCCCCCATGGCGTCGGCGACCGCCGGCCCCTCGCCCTTGTAGGGCACGAACAGCAGGTCGACCTTCGCCACCAGCTTGAAGAGCTCGCCCGCCAGGTGCGGGGTCCCGCCCGAGGCCGCTCCGAACGTCAGCTGACCCGGCCGCGCTTTAGCGAGCCTGATCAGGTCGGCGACGGTCTTCACCGGCAGCGACGGGTGGATGATGATGAGCAGCGGCGAGCGCGCGATCTCGGTGATTCCGGAGAAATCGCGCGACGTGTCGTAGCTGACCTTGTACATCGCCGGCACCACGGCCTGGGTGGTCTGGGAGCCGACCAGCAGCGTATAGCCATCGGGCGGGGACTTCGCGACGTGCTCGGTGCCGATGATGCCGCTCGCGCCGGTGCGGTTCTCGACCACGAACGACTGCCCCGCCCGCTGCGTGAGCTGCTGCGCGAGGATGCGGGCCGTCACGTCGACGCCGCCGCCGGGCGCGAAGGGCACGACCATGCGCACGGGCTTGGCCGGGAACGGCTGCGCCAGGGCGCCCGCGCACGTCAGCGCGAGCGCAGCCGTTCCCAATCGGAAGCAGCAGGTAAGCGCCCGTGGGGGGTGCGAGCGGAATATCGGAAGGCGGAAACGTCGCGGCTTCGCGTGCATGGCTTGCTCCCCTCATCGACCAGCGAGCGTTCAATATACCCTCGTGGTGCGGCCACGCTGCCCCGGGCAGCGGCCATCGGCCACCGACGGCGCAATGGCGCGGCGCTGGAATGACCGGCAGGGCCGCCCGTCAGCGGGCCCCGGCGGCGTCGCCATCGGCCGCCGATTCCTCGCGCCCGGACGGCTCCTGCGGAAGCTCCGAGGAGTACTCCCCGCTCATCGATCCGCAGCGAGGGCAGTGGGTCTGCAGCTCGTTAAGTGCCGTGACGAGCCCGCACCGGGCGCACGTGAAATAGCTCGACATCGTGGTCCCCCATGTCCATTTACCTTTTCGAGTGGAACTAGGGGTGGCCCCGGCGCTTTCAAGGCCCTGGAACAGTCCGCCGCTACTGGGGGGGTATGCCTGCCGTCTTGATGACTTTCGCCCACTTGGCGATCTCGGCAGACAGGTAGGCCGCGAACTCGTCGGCCCCGCCTTTGGCGGGCTCTATGCCCTGGCCGAGGAGCTTCTCCCTGAAATCCGGCGCGCCCAGTGCCTTCGCTGCCTCGTCACCGAGCTTGGCGACGACGGGTCGCGGCGTCGCCGACGGCGCCAGCAGGCCGTACCACGAAGTGGCGTCGTAGCCCGGCAGCCCGGCCTCCGCGAGGGCGGGAACGTCGGCCATCACGGCGCTGCGGGTGGTGCCGGAAACCCCGATCGCGCGCAGCTTCCCTTCCCGGACGTGCCCAAGGGCGGCGGAGATGGAGCTGAAGGTGAGCTGCGACTCGCCCGTCAGGATGCCGATCATGGCGGGCGCCGTGCCCTTGTAGGGGACGTGCACCATGTCCACGCCCGTCATCGACAGGTAGAGCGCCATGGCGAGGTGCGTCATGCTGCCGACGCCCGCGGTGCCGTAGTTGAGCAGGCCGGGCCTGCGCTTCGCGAGCGCGATGAGGTCTCTCGAGGATTTTGCCGGCAGCGAAGGATGGATGACCAGCACCAGCGGGCCGTACCCGACCAGGGACACCGCCGCCAGGTCCTTGCGCACGTCGAAGCCGAGCTTGGCGAACAGCGACGGCATGGCGACGGTGGCGTTCGCGAACAGCAGCGTGTAGCCGTCGGGCGCGCTGCGGGCCACGGCTTCCGAAGCCAGCGTGCTGGCCGCGCCGGGACGGTTCTCGACGACCACGGGCTGGCCCACGGTTTCCGAAAGCTTCTGGGCGATGTAGCGGGCCCCGAGGTCGGTCGCTCCGCCCGCGGAAAATCCCACGAGCACCCGCACCGGCTTCGCCGGCCACGTCTGCGCGGGTGCGGCCGTCGCCGCCAGCGCGCAGACCGCGGCAAGGAGAAAGTCGAAGGTCGAAAGTCGGAAGTGAAGCTTCATCCGCCTTGATCCGTCACGGGTCACGGTCACCGCGTTATTGCGGCTCGATGCCCGCCACCTGCGCGGCTTTCTTGTAGCGCTCGATTTCCCGCACCAGCAGGCCGTCGAGCTGCTGCGGGGTAAGGATCCAGGGCTCGGCGCCCTCGGCGGCGATGAATTTCTTCATCTCGCCACCCGCCAGGATCTTGTTGCACGCGGCGTTGATGAGCGCCAGCCGGTCCGCCGTCATGCCCGCGGGAGCAAACAACCCCCACCACAGCTCGTAGCTGTAGCCGGGCAGGCCGGCCTTGGACGCGGCGGGCAGGTCCGGGAACAGCGGCGAGGGCTCGGGACTGGTGACCGCGAGGATGCGCACCCGGCCGGTCTTGAGCTGGGGCGCCAGCGCGGCCTGGCTGGAGATCACGACTTCCACCTCGCCGGAGGCGAGCGCGGTGACGGCGAGCGAGATGCCCTTGTATGGCACGTGGGTCATCTTGGCGCCGGCGGCGGCGGCGAACAGCGCGCCGGAAAAGTGGTTGTTGCCGCCGGTTCCGGACGACCCGTAGTTGAGGCCGCCCGGCGTTCTCCGCGCCACGGCGACGAGCTCCTTCACGGTTTTCGCGGGCACCGAGGGGTGAACCGCGATCAGCATCGGCGCGCGCGCGATCATCGCGACCGGAACGATGGCGCGTGCCGGGTCGAAGGGGAGCTTGGCCCGGACCGATGCGGTCGCGGGGTAGGACGACGTGTGGGCGAGCAGCACGTGCCCGTCGGCGTCCATCTTCGTGACCATCTCCGTTCCGATCATGCCGCTCGCGCCCGGCCGGTTGTCCACGACGACGTTGCGGCCCCAGGCCTCGCCCAGCTTCTGCGCCATGGCGCGGCCGAAGAGGTCGATCGACCCGCCGGCGGTATAGGGGACGACCATCTGGACATTCTTGGTGGGGAAAGCCTGCGCGCGTGCCTCGCCTGCGAACGGCACGGCGCAGAGCGCGCACAGCACGGCTACGGCGGGGGAGACGGGCAGGGGGGACAGGCGACTCATGGATTCCTCCTTTGTTATGGGCGCACCGGCAAAGGCGAATCTTACTGCCATGCCGCCGGGGGCGCCGGGCGCCGGTCCGCAGCTGTCGGCCGCCGCTCCCTGCGCGGCGTCTCAAAATACGGACTCCCGAAGCGTGATGTAATCCCGTTCCTAGACAATGGGTTGTCATAATATGGACTCACCGAGTAAGTTTGGCGTAAGCGGGGCGTAAGAAAATAGCGCGTCTGGCGGGTTCTCCGGGTCGGGTGATCAGCAGGCCCCAGACGGACCGCCATAGCCCAACTTTTGAGCGCCACAGGCGCGGGGAGCGATATGCAAAAACTTCTGACAACGATCGTATTTTTCCTGATTTCCCTGCCGGTACTGGCCGCGACCAAGGAGATGGAGGGGACGCCTGCCCCCGTCGAAACGGTGAGCATGGTCTACATCGTCATTTTCGGCATCCTCTTCATTGGCATGATCGTCGGCTTTTTCGCCTACCTCTTCATGAGCGACAAGAGCAAGAAGACGGAAGAGAAATAGGCTTACTCGCTCCGCAAGAACCCCGCTGCGGCGGGGTTTTTTGTTGCCTGCATCCCGGGGAACGGACGGTCTATGCCCGGCGAGAGGGTGGACGTAAACTTCGCGTCACGCCAGATACAGCATGGAACGGCGGGATAAGGGATAGGGGATAGGGCACCCGCGCGTGGCGCGGCGAAAAGGGCCCCATCAACTATCCCGCGATCGGCAGCGACGACGAAGGCCAAGCAAAAATGAAAGACAAGACGCTGGGCGCCTATAACATCCACGACCTGCGCGAGATGGCGCGCCGCAAGCTGCCGCGCGGCGTATTCGAGTTCGTGGATCGCGGGACCGAGGACGAGTCGGCGCTGCGCAACAATCGCGCCGCGCTCGAGCGCATCCGCTTCAGGCCGCGCACGCTGGTGGACGTGTCGAGCCGCAGCCAGGCCGTCACCCTGTTCGGGAAGCAGCAGCCCATGCCCATCGTGGTCGGGCCGACCGGCACCGCCGGCCTGCTCTCGTACGGAGGCGAAGTCGCGGTCGCGCGCGCCGCGGCGGCGGCCGGCATACCCTTCACCGTGGCGACGAACTCGATGACGTCGATGGAGACGATCGCGGAGCAGGCCGGCGGGCGGCTCTGGTTCCAGCTTTACATGTGGTCGGACCGCTCGCTCACCTGGAAGATCGTCGAGCGCGCGAAGGGAGTCGGGTTCGAGGCGCTCATGCTGACCGTCGACGGCGCGGCGCCCTCCAACCGCGAGTACAACCACCGCAACGGCTTCGAAGTGCCGATCCAGTTCAACGCGCGCAACGTGGCGGACGTGCTGGCGCGCCCGGCCTGGCTCGCGCAGGTATTCCTGCGGCAGGTGCTGGCGCACGGCATGCCGCGCTTCGAGAACTATCCGCCGGAGATCATGCACGGCCTGATGACGCGCACGCTGAAGAAGACCATCCTCAAGAACGACAGCATGAGCTTCGAAGACCTGCGCGAGCTGCGCCGGCGCTGGCCGGGGTTGCTGATGGTGAAGGGGATACTCCATCCGCAGGACGCCGTGAAGGCCGCGGACTGCGGCGCCGACGCGGTGATCGTGTCGAACCACGGCGGGCGCAACCTCGACGGCTCGCCGGCGCCGATCGACGCGCTGCCGGAGATCCTGGATGCCGCCGGGAAGCGCCTGACCGTCTTCGTGGACAGCGGGTTCCGGCGCGGCGGCGACGTCGTCAAGGCGCTCGCGCTCGGCGCGGCGGCGGTGTTCATCGGGCGCGCGCCGCTCTACGGGGTGGCCGCGGCGGGAGAAGCGGGCGCGACGCGCGCCATCGACATTTTCCGCGAGGAGATCGGCCGCGTCATGGCGCTGCTCGGCGTGCGCAGCGTGTCCGAGCTCGACGCGAGCTACCTCCAGCTGCCCGGCGCCGCGCCCGGCCCCGTGGCGGAGCGGGCGCAGGCGCTGCGCCGCATCTCGTGAGCGCGCCCATGTTCGGCCTGAAGGACAAGGTCGCGCTCGTCACCGGGTCCACGCGCGGCATCGGCAAGGCCATCATCGAGCAGATGGCCGACGCCGGGGCGAAAGTCGTCGTCTCCAGCCGCAAAGCCGACGCCTGCGAGGCAGTCCGCGCCGAGTTCGCCGCGCGCGGGCAGGAAGCGATCGCCGTGCCGTGCAACGTCGGGCAGAAGGACGAGCTCAAGCGGCTGGTCGATACCGTGATGGCCAGGTGGGGCCGCATCGATGTACTGGTCTGCAACGCGGCGACCAACCCGGTCTACGGCCCGATGGCCTCGGCTTCCGACGAGGCGTTCGACAAGATCATGCTGACCAACGTCAAGAGCGTATTCTGGCTCGCCGGGATGGTGCTGCCGCAGATGGCCGAGCGCGGGGGCGGCGCGATGATCATCGTCTCGAGCATCGCCGCGCTGCGCGGCAGCAGCCAGCTCGGGCTCTATGCGACGTCGAAGGCCGCGGAGGCGGGCATGTGCCGCGCGCTCGCCTGCGAGTGGGGCCCGAAGAATATCCGCATCAATGCCATCGCGCCCGGGCTCATCCGCACCGACTTCGCGCGCGCCTTGTGGGAGGACGATACCAAGCGCAAGTCACGCGAGGCGCTCACCCCGCTGCGGCGCATCGGCGAGCCCAGGGACATCGGCGGCATCGCGGTCTTTCTCGCTTCCGAGGCCGGATCATTCGTGACCGGGCAGCTCATCGTCGCCGACGGTGGTGTCACCATCGCCGGCGAGCGCGGCTGACGGCGCGCCCGCCGGCTCATCGCAGGATGCGTGATCTGCGGGTGGCGGGTGGCGGGTGGCGGGTGGTGAATATCGGCCGCGCCCGGCGCGGAATCGATTAGAGCGGCCATGACCTCAACGAATGGCGCTTGCTTGATCCGCGCGCAGCGCGGCTGGCCACTACCCGCCACCCGCTACCCGCAAATCACCGTTTAAAGCGTGAGCGCCTTCAGCGCCATCAACCACGCCGCGAGGACGACGCCGTTCCTCAGGTGATTCAGCAGCATCCACCGGTTGATATCCGCGTCGATGCGGAGATTGCCCGGCGTTACGCGGTGCAGCTCGCGCATGGCCGGCACGAAGTAGGCGAAGTCCGCGATCCGCTCGACGACCATGAGGGCGGCCGCGGCGAGCCACCAGTCGCCCCGCGCGCCGTGCTCGTGCCATGCGAAGTAGAGGCTCGCGAGCACGAGGATCGTCACTACCCACGCGGCCCCTGTCCAGAACCGCGCCGCGTCGGTGCGGCGCGAAAGGTCCGAGTTCCACTGAAAGGCCCCCGTCACGGTGTGCGTCCAGAGGGGCAGCACGACGCGTGCCTCGTAGATCCCCGCGCCGCACACGACGCCCAGCACCACCACGAACAACCACAAGACGATTTCCGGACCGGACATGCGCGAGCCGCTTTCGAGCAAGAGGAGCCTTGCCTTGGAAATCGTGGGCGGCGAAATGTTTCCTGCCTGGTGGCCGTCCGGCGTCGTTTTTCTTCTACAGATTCAAGGACTCGCCCGCTGTTTTTACGGCCAATTCCCGCTCCCGCGGGAACGCAACGGGCGGCCCGGTGCCGAAGCGATGAGGATCGGGAAAGGCTATGGAAAGCGGGAGAGCAATGGAGGTCGCCGTGGTGGGCGGCGGGCGTTGGGGCAAGCGGCTGTGCCGCGAGCTGGCGGGGCTGCGCCAGGTCGGCCGGATCCACCTGGTATCGCGGCGCAACGCCCGCGGCATGCAGGACTGGCTGGCCGCGGAAGGCCTGGCCCGGCGGGTGGAGCTGCACGCCAAGCTCGACCCGGTGCTGTGGAACGAGCGCATCACCGCCGCCCTGGTCGCCAACCTGCCTTCCGAGCATTTCGCCACCGCGCGCTGGCTGCTGGAGAACGGCAAGCACGTGCTGGTGGAGAAGCCGTTCGCGGGGACCCGCCGCGAGGCGCAGATGCTGATCGACCTGGCGGGGTCGCATGGGCTCGTCGCCGCCGCCGCCTTCGAGCATTTCCTCGCGAGCTACCTTCACCATTTCAGGTCGGTCGTGCACAAGCACGGCCATCCCCACGCCATCGAGTTGACCGAGATTACCTGGCACGACGCCGTCCAGGAGGAAAGATGGATCGCGACCGGTCGTCCCGACGCCGCCACGCCGGTCATCGGCGAGCTGCTGCCGCGAGCGCTGACGCTGCTGACTGTCCTCATGGGGCGGTTGCCTGCGCGCACGACGCGGGTCATCGCTCCCGAGGGCCATGTCTCCGCCTACCTGGAGCTCGCCTACGGCCCGCACCCGGTGCGTATCTCGCTTTCGCGCGCGGTCACGGAGCCGTGCCGCGCGATTACCGTGTCCACGCGCGGCGGCCCGCGCTTCGCGCTGGACTTCACGCGCGAGCCCGGCGTCGTGACCCAGGACGGCCGGGTGCTGCCGCCTGACCACCTGTGGGACTCCCTGCCGCGGCCCGTGCCCGCCGGCATCAGCTATTTTCTCGACGAGGTGAGGGAGCGGCATGGCACGCTGCCGCTCCTCGCGCAGGAGACGCTGCACGTCGTCGAGGTTACCGAGGAAGCCGCTGCCCGGGCAGTGGACCGGGAGACCGTCGTCGCGCCGCGCGCCGAGCCGCCGCGCGAGTTTCCATTCATGCCGCTACCGGGGACGCACGCCGTCGCGGGCGAGCACCGCTAGCACCTCGCTCCGGGCGGTCGCGGCGGGTTGCGCGACCTACCGGGACTTCGCTTTCCGCTTTTTTCCGGCCTTGCCCGGCGCGGCGTCGTGCGGGTGGCCCGCCGCCCGGGGCTCGCGCGGAACCCTGTGATCGGGATGGCCGAGATCGTCCTGCCGCGGCAGGCGTGCACCGCTTTCGTCGAGCCGGTCGATCTGCTTCTCGGCCTGGAGCCAGTCGTCGTGCTCGCCGCCCTCGCGGAATCCGCGGCGCTCCGCGTTGTAGTAAGCCGCCACGGCGATCCGCCCGCGGCGATCCTGGTCGCCCGGCGCCGGACCCCGCTGGCTCGCGGTCTCCGAGTTGGGATTCACTGCGGCATCAAGCGGTCGCTTCCGGTCACGTGGTGCATTCATGGCACGCTCCTTTCGTTCAGCGGTCATGCACGGGGAAAAATGCCTTTCGAGCTGCGTAGCGGCCGCGGGGCCGGATCATTCCCTTTGGGATCGCGGGCGGCTCGGGCGAGGATTTCCCGATCAGCGAGCCGCAATACGGGCATTGGAGCTGCGGCGCGCTCCGGCCCGCGACGCGCTGGCAGGTGGCGCAGCTGAAATAATAGGTAGTCATCGCGGAATCCTCGAGCACCCGAAGAGGAAGACCGGGACGTGATTATGAAGCGCGACGGCGGTTCGAGTATGTAGTGCCATCACTACACACACTTCGGTGAACCCTGCCCCGTGACGGGTGACTGGGCCTAGAACCCGTAAAGCGCGGCTGGGTTGTCGGCGAGGATCCGGTTGCGGGCCTTTTCCTCCGGAGCCCAGTCCAGCAGGAGGTCGAGCAGCGTCGCGTCGTCGGGCATGGGCAGGGCGCCTGCGCGTGACTGCGGGTGCGGCCAGTTGCTGGCCCACACCAGCCGCTCCGGCACACGCTTCACCAGCTCCCGGGCGAGGGCGCCGATGTCGGAGTAGCGCGGAGGACCGGACTTCGACAGCATGTAGGCGCCGGAGAGCTTGACCCAGTAGCGTCCCGTATCGGTGAGCCGCAGCAGCGACCGGAAACCCGGATGATCTGGCGGGACCGGCTCGAGGAACTTGCCGATGTGCTCGATCACCACCGTGCCCGGCAGTTTCTTGAGGAGGTCCTCGCGCTCCTCGAAATAGCGCCCGTCCATCTGGAACTGGATGTGCCAGCCGAACGCCGCGATGCGCGCGGCCATCTCTCCCAGCATTTCCCACGGCAGCTCGGGCTCGTCGAGCATGCGAAAACGCACCCCGCGCATGCCCGCGCGCGTCAGCCGCTCGAGCTCCGCATCGGTCACGGAAGTGTCCACGACCGCGATGCCGCGCGCGCCGGTGCCCAGCGCGGCTACCGCTTCCAGCGTGCAGCGGTTGTCGCGCCCGTAGGCCGTGGGCTGCACCACCACCACGCGCTCCAGCCCCAGCCGCGCCTGGACCTTGCGGTATTCCGCCACCGGCGCGTCCTCCTCCGCGCGCCGCGCCTTCTCGGCGAGGGGAAACCGCGCGTCGAAGATATGCATGTGGCAGTCGCAGGCGCCGGCAGGCGTTTTCAGTCGCGGTGCATTCATCACGGAGGACCCCGGGCAGGAAAATCGAAATGTGCTGCGCTGGCCCGATTCTACTTCCTCTTTCCCGCTGCCACCTTATCCCCGGGCTTGCATGCGTTCTCGGCGGCATCCCATAATTGCAGCAGAGGGGGGTGACGATGGCTAGGATCCTGGTGCTCGCCGCGCTGGCCGCGCTCGCCGGCATTGCGCAGGCGCAAGGCTACCCGGCGAAGACCGTCAGGATCGTCGTGGGCTTCGCGCCCGGGGGCTCGACCGACCTCACCGCGCGCATCTTCGCGCAGGAGCTCAACAAGCTGTGGAGCGCGCAGGTGGTGGTGGACAACCGGCCGGGCGCGAGCGGGATGATAGGCGCCGAGCTGGCCGCCAAGTCGCCCCCGGACGGCTATACCTGGCTGGTGTCGCCGCAGACCAGCATCGTGGTGGCGCCGCTCATCTTCAGGAAGATCAACTACGATCCCGCGCGGGACTTCGGCACCATCGCGGTGATCGGCTCGACGCCGCAGCTCCTCGTCCTGCACCCGTCGCTGCCGCCGCGCAGCTTCCGGGAGTTCTCGGCCTTCGTCAGGCGCAACGCCGGCACGCTGTCCTACGCCTCGGGCGGCTTCGGCTCGACGCCACACATGGCGGGCGAGCTGCTCAATACCTCCCTGGGTGTGCGCGTTACGCACGTGCCCTACAAGGGCGAGAATCCCGGCGTCGCCGACCTGCTCGGCGGGCAGATCCCCTACATGTTCTCCAATTTCCCGGTGGTGTTTCCGCACGTCAAGGCGGAGAAGCTGCGCGCGGTGGCGATCACCAGCCTCAAGCGCTCGCCGCTGGCGCCGGAGTTTCCGACGGTGGCCGAGTCGGGCATCCCGGAGTTCGATACCGCCACCTGGAGCGGCCTCTACGTGCCGGCGGCGACGCCGCGCGACATCGTCAGGCGCATCCACGCCGACATCGCGAAGATCCAGGGCGCGCCCGACTTCCGCAAGCGCATGCTCGAGCAGGGCATAGACCAGAGCGACGCCGACACGCCGGAGAAGCATGCGGCGTTCGTGAAGTCGGAAACCGCGAAATGGAGCCGGGTGATCCGGGAGGCCGGGGTCAAGGCGGAATGACCCCCGGCCGTGCTGAGGCTGCTGCGCCGCAGCGCTATTACGTATCAAAATGGGAACTTGAGCGGCCCTTGCGGACTCGTAACCTACCCCAGGCGTAGCGGGAGGTCGAAATGACAAACGTGGCGATCGAGAGCCAGGTCGAAGAAGAGGGTAGCCTCGTCCCGCACCTGCGCCAGTTCGAATCGATCCGGGAAAAGCGGGCCTACGAGCGGCGGTTCCTGCCGTTCCTCCGGACCGTTGTCGATTTCGACCTTGCCTGCGAAATCGGCTATCACCAGCTCGCGACCAGCCCGTTGACCGTGAAGCAGCTCCTGCTGCTGAAGCTGGCGCCCCCCGCGACCGTGATGCGAAGGCTCGACCGCCTGTGCGCGCTCGGCATCGTGTCGCGCGTGCGGTCGCGCCGCGACGGCCGCGTCCACGAGCTGCAATTGACGCCGGATGTGCTGCGGCTCTTTGCCGACTATGGCCGCAGCGCGGTTCCCGCCATGCCGGCGGGGAAATACCAGTGAAGGCGGGGCTGGTGGATGGTTTGCGCCAGCAATGCCTGAGGCATTCGCTGCTGATGGCCGAAAGGCGCCGCCTCTCGGATACGCTCTCCGCGGCGATGAAGCGCTTATCGAGCGAGCGCGACCGGTCGTTTGGAAACCGCGTCGGCATGCGGTTTCTTGCCATCCGCCAGCGCTATCGCGCTGCCGCCGCCCGTCTCACGCGTCCTGTGAATTCCCGCGCCTGATGGCGCGCGCGCCGGCGCCGCGCTTCAGGCCAGCTTGCGCTGGCGTTGCTCTGCCGCCAGCTGGTGCTCCGCGTAGGTGATCGAGCGGCCGAGAAATTCCCTCCGCTCGCCGCACAGGCTGCAGCGCGCCCGCAGCTCCTGTCCCGCCTGCTCCAGCAGCCAATGGCCGCCGCAATTGATGGTCCTCCCGCTCAGGTGGCGGGTGTGGCGGATCGAGGTTTCGACGATCGAGGGCCCCATGCGCAATGGACAGCGCTGCGCGGGCGCGGTTCGGGACGGCGGCGCGCGGCATGGACCAGTAGACCCAGGCGTCGCTCCCCGGCGACGCGCGGGCGGGGAGCAGCCTACTCGGGGCCGGCGTAGACCCCGGCGGTGCGCGGGAACATCGCCTTCACGATCTTGAAGCGCGAGATGTCCACCGTCGCGTCGCGGTGCAGGAACAAAGAGGCGTCGCGCAGGAATTTCTCCACGCCGAAGTCGAGCATCACGCCGTTGCCGCCGTGCAGCTCCATCGCGTTCTTCGCCACCTCGAAGATCTCCACCGACGCGAACATCTTGGTCATATTGCACATTTCCTCGGCGTCGTGCGCGCCCGTGTCCACTGCGCGGATCGCCTCGTTGAGCAGGGCCCGCACCGCCGAGAGCTTCGTCGCCATGTCGGCGAGCCGCGCCGCGACCGCCTGGTGCTTGATCAGGATCCGCCCGCCCTGCACGTAGTTCTGCACGTAGTCCGCCGTGCGCTCGAACGCCGCCATGCCCACGCCGAGGTTCTTCGCCGCCACGATGATCTTGCCGGGACGGAAATAGATCCCGGCGCGGGACATGGCGATGTTCTCGACCAGGCAATGGTCCGCCGGGACCGAGCAGTCCTCGAACACGATCTCCCCGTTGTTCATGTAGCGCCCGCCCACCGTCTCGTTGCAGCGCTGCACCGTGAGCCCCGGCGTGTCGCGCGGCACCAGGAAGCTCGAGGTGCCCTTGCTGATGCCGGTTCCCGGCTTCGTGGTGGCATAGACGATGTAGAGCTTGGCGTCATAGCCGTTGGTGATGAAATGCTTGCGGCCGTTGATGACCCACCGGTCGCCCTTGCGCTCGGCGCGCGTGTGCATCATGGCCTCGGGCACGTCGTAGGGCAGCCAGCGATCGGATGCCCCGCGCGGCTCGGTGAGGCAGTGGGCGAGCAGGAAGCTCGAATCCTGCGCGATGCGGGGGAACCATTTTTCCTGGAGGTGGCGCGGCGCGATGTTGGCGAGGAGCTTGGAGATCTTCCAGATCTGCACCAGCTTGTCGGCCAGGCCGGAGTCGCCGCGCGCGATCTCCTCCGCGACCATCGCGAAGGTCTGCACTTCGGTCGCGGGATCCACCGGGGTGCCGCCGAATTCCTCGGGGATCCCCAGGGTGCGCACGCCGATCTTCTGCACGCCTTCGAGCAGCTCGAGCGAGGGGCGGTTCTCCGGCTTCATGTCCCATTCCTTCTCCCAGTTCTTGCGGATGAAGGGGATGACCTCCCGGTCCACGAACGCGCGGATGGAATGGCGCATCATGCGCTGCTCTTCGGACAGCGCGCGGTCGATCATGGCTTGCATAGTTCCCCCGGAAAGGCGTGATGAGTGATAGGTGATAGGTGATAGGTGACAGGGCTCGCCCGTCGCCGCCAGACCCGCGACAGTTTAAAGCAGAACGGCGGCATGAACGGCCGGGCGGCCGTCAGCTGTCAGCGGGCGAAAGCGGGATCGTCGCGCGGAGGGCGCGGTGAGGCGTCAGAGGCGGGGCAGGTCGGGCTTGTCGACGTCGGGCAGGCCCGTGAGGTCGCGGCGCAGTTGCTGCAGCGTCTGCTGCACATCGTCGGTGCTGGTGCCGGCGTCCTTCATGGCCTTGAACAGCCGGTACTTGAGATCGGTGTAGGTGGCGCCGAGCTTGGCCGCGGTCGCTGCCGCGACATGGTCGCCGTTCTCGGAGGCGGTCCTGCTGCGGAGCGCGCATCGCTCCTCGGCGTCGAGGCACATCTCCAGCATCAGCAGAAGCTCTTGGCCGGAGAGTCCGTCAGTGGGCAGGAAGTGCGTGGGTGACATGATGAACAGCCGGGAATGCTACCACCGGGATCGAGCGCCGGCTGTCACCGTTCATCTACAGCGGCGGCGCCACTCCTCACCGCCGGTTGATGCCGAAACGGCCGGGGCCGATGAGCGCCAGCGCAATCGCCGTGAACAGGAACATGCCCTGCAGCTCGAGCGCCCAGCCGCCCTGCTGGCCGATCGTGAAGAGATCCTTGGCATGGGCGAGCGCGATGGCGACGATCATGTTGAAAGCGATGATCGCTGCCGCGACGCGGGAGTAGAACCCCACGATGAGGAGTATCGGCGCGAGCAATTCGCCGATGTAGACGCCATAGGCGAAGAACGCCGGGAGGCCGGACGCCGTCACCATGCTCTCTATGCCGCTGATGCCCTTGGTTACCTTCGCGATGCCGTGGAGCAGTATCAGCACCCCCAGGGCCAGGCGAAGAACCAGCTTGCCGATGTCATCAGCCATGGTGAAATCCTCCCGGGTTGAGACTTGGCAACATATCAGACGGTTCCCGGCGCGGCTACACCCGTTTCCCGGCTTTTTGCCGGTCGTGCTCGCGGACCAGGTGTTCCACGGCGGCCGCGAGGTCGTCCCTGCCGCGCCGCCGCAGTCCCGGCAAGGCGTCCTCGTAGCAGATTCGCGAGAGCTCGTTCCAGAGGCGCACGCGCCGTACTTCGTCCGCACCGAGCTCGCCCTGCGGAAAAGCCCCGCCCGGCGCGCCGGCGACCAGCAGGTGCAAGCGCGTGCGAACGCACTTCTCGCACCTGCCGCAGTTGCCGCCGCCGGTCCTGGTGGACGTGCAGACGTACACGCGAGAGAGGGCTGCCGGCCAGTCGCTGAGCGCCTCGACTTTCTGCAGCCGCGTGAGCTCGATGCCGTCGTGCATCATGCGCACGTGCTGGCTGGAGTGGTGCGGATCCAATTGCGGGTGGGATCCTCGCGGCACGAGGTGCGTTGCCGGGTACCCGGCGGCGAGATAGAAGAGCCGGAACTGGTGGCCGAGAAAGTGCGCCATGCCGGCGAAATAGGCGCCGTGATAGAGCTGCACCCACACGGAGGCGCTGGGGCTCAGTAGTGAGATGTTGCTGTGGATGGGGATGACGTCGAGGCCGATCGGTCCGCACAGCTCGCGGCCCGTGGCGATGCACCGGAGGAAGCGCGCGTCGGCCTCCTTGTCGTCGATGCCCGGGTGGTGACGCATGTCGACGACGATCGCCGCCGACGGCCGGTCCGGGTGTCCGGGGGGCTTCAGCTTCGTCAGCGCGTGAACTGTCGCGAGAGAGTCCACGCCGCCCGTGAAGAAAGACGCGCTCCTCGTCCCGGGTGGCCGGTAGCCGTGTTCGCACTCGATGACCGGTGGCGGCGGCAGCTTTCGGTGCCATGTCCGCAGCAGGCGCGCCGCGATGGACAGGTTGGCGGCGAGCAACGGGCAGACCGCCCCGTCTATCCGGACACGCGTTTCGCGGGAGAGCCACGCGGGAATGAATGCTCCGAGCAGGAACCCGTTCGGGTCCGGCTCAAGGGTGTGGGGAGGCTCGGTGCTGACGAAGAGGGCGTGCGCGTCCTTTCTGCGCCCTTCGAACCGCGCGCGGCAGGCGACGCTGGCCGCATCGAGCCGTCGAACCCTGTCGATGATCATCCGGTGCCCGTATCCCTTGTTGCGGTCCCGCCACTTCCCGTGGCGGATTCTCCATCTTGCAGGCGCTCGCAGCGCATGGTCAGGCTCGCTTTGCCGCCTTTTGCCGCTCGTAATCGCGAACCAGTCGTTCCACGACGGCCACGAGGTCGTCCCTGCCGAGCCGCCGCAGTCCCGGCAATGCGTCCTCGAAGCAGATCCGCGCGAACTCGCTCCAGAGCCGCACGCTCCGGACTTCGTCTGCGCGGAGGTCGCCCTGCGGGAAAGCCCCGCCGGACGGCGCCCCGGCGACCAGCAGGTGCAAGCGCGTTCGTATGCATTTCTCGCACTTGCCGCAGTTCCCGCCGCTGCTCTTCTGGGACATGCAGACATAGATGCGTTCGAGGGCTGCCGGCCAGTCGCTAAGCGCCTCGATTTTCTGCAGCCGCGTGAATTCGATGCCGTCGTGCATCATGCGCACGTGCTGGCTGGAGTGCAGCGGATCGAGCTGCGGGTGGGATCCCCACGGCACCAGGTGCGTCGCGGGGTATGCGGAGGCGAGATAGAAGAGCCGGAAGTCGTGGCCGAGGAAGTGCGCCATGCCGGCGAAATAGGCGCCGTGGTAGAGCTTTATCCATACCGCGGTACTGGGACTCAACAGCGACAGGTTGCTGTGCAGGGAAATGACGTCGAGACCGATCTCGCCGCACAGCTCGCGGCCCACCGCGATGCCCCGGGCGAAGCGCGCGTCGGCCTCGTTATCGTCGATGCCGGGGTGATGCCGCATGTCGACGACGATCGCCGCCGACGGGCGGTCCGGGTGTCCGGGGGGCTTCAGCTTCGTCAGCGTGTGGACGGTCGCGAGAGAGTCCACGCCGCCCGAGAAGAAGGCCGCGCTCTTCGTTCCGGGCGGCCGGTAACCGTGATCGCACTCGACGACCGGTGGCGGCGGCAGCTTGGGGTGCCATGTCTGCAGCAACCGCGCCGCGATGGAGAGGTTGGCGGCGAGCAACGGGCAGATCGCCCCGTCTACCCGGATACGCGTTTCGCGGGAGAGCCACGCGGGAATGAACGCCCCGATCAGGAATCCATTCGGGTCCGCCTCCAGGCTGTGGGGAGCCTCGGTGCGGACGAACAGGGCGTGAGCGTCCTTTCTGCGCCCTTCGAATCTCGCGTCGCACGCGACGCTGGTCGCGTCGAGCCGTCGAATCCTGTCGATGATCACCCGTCGCCCCGTATCCCTGCTGCGCGCCCGGCACTATCGGGCCAGCTCCTCCATGTCCGGGGGGGTGAGCTCGATCAGGGCGGCGGCGGCATTTTCCTCGACGTGCGGCAGCGAGCCGGTGCCCGGTATGGGCAGCATCACCGGCGAGCGCGCCAGCAGCCAGGCGAGCGCGACCTGGGCCGGCGTCGCGCGCAGGCGCGCGGCGACGCGCTTCACGCCGCCCGAGCGCAGCGCGCGGCCCGCGCCGAGGGGATACCACGGGATGAAGGCTATGGCGGCTTTCTCGCATGCCGCCAGGACGTCGTCGGACTCGCGGTTCTCGATGTTGTACTCGTTCTGCACCGAGACGACGGCGGCGATGCGGCGCGCGACCTCGAGCTGGCGCGCGTCCACGTTGGAGACGCCGAGGTGGCGGATCTTGCCGGCGCGCTGCAGCTCGACCAGGGCGCCGAGGGACTCGGCGTAGGGGACCTTGGGGTCGGGCGCGTGCAACTGGTAGAGGTCGATGCGCTCGATGCGCAGCTTCTTCAGGCTCGCGTCCACCGCGCGGCGCAGGTGCTCGGGCCGGCCGTCCTCGTCCCAGCGGTGGCGGCTGGGGCGGGTGAGCCCGCCCTTGGTCCCGATCACGAGGTCTTTCGGGTACGGATGCAGGGCCTCGGCGATGAGCAGCTCGGAGACATCGGGCCCGTAGCTATCAGCCGTGTCGATGAACGTGTGGCCGATCTCGTAGGCGCGCGCGAGCACCTTGCGCATGCCCGCCCGGTCCTTCGGCTCGCCCCAGATATCGGCCCCCGCGACGCGCATCGCGCCAAAGCCCAGGCGGTTGACCGTCAGCTCGCCCAGGCGCAGCGTGCCGGCGGCAGCGGCCGGTTTATTGACTTCGCTCATGAGGAAAGCGTGATGACTGACGACTGATGGGTTGGCGGCCGATGCGGGCGTCGTCAGTCGCCAGCCGTCACCCGCGATGCGTCAGCGCAGCGCATCGAGCGCGGCGCGAATCTCGGAGTTGGGCGGCCGCACGGTGTGATCGCGGTCTATCCGTATCCACGCGATGCGGCCCTGCTTGTCGATCACGACCGTCGTGGGCGAGGGGATGCCTTCCTGCTTGAGCTTGGCGTAGCGCGGGTCCTGCAGGCCGTAAGCGTCTATGACGTTGTGCTCGGGGTCGGAAAGCAGCGGGAACGTGATGCCGCCCTTGCCGTCGCGGGAGGCGCGCTCCATCAGGATCTTGCTGTCTTCCGCGCTGTCCCGGCTGATGCCCCACAGCGCCACGGCCTCGCCCGGCTTCAGCAGCGATCTGAGTCCGGCAAACTGCCGGACGCAGTCGGGTCACCAGTAGCCGCGGTAGAAGACCAGCACCACCGGGCGCTTGCCGCGCTCGGCGGACAGCGCGTGCTTGCGGCCGTTCTGGTCGGTGAGCGTGAAATCCGGCGCGCTTTCGCCGACCGCGACCGGCTTCGCGCGCGGTTGCGCCAGCGCCAGCGCCGGGAGCGCGAGCAGCGCGATGAGGACGGCGGTAGCAGCAGTTCTGATCATGTCTTTGCCCTTCAAAAGCGGGATAAGGGATAAGGGATAAGGGATAAGGGATGGGGCACCCGCGCGGCGCGGAACGAGGAGCCTTATTCCTTATCCCGCAGTTTGGTTTCTTCTGGCCTACATCCGGTAGCCCGGATCCTCGCGGTCGAGCTTCCTCAGCATCGCGGCCCACAGCAGCTTGCCCCCGGCGCCGCGGCCGGTCTTGGCGAGCTCGCGGCCCTGCTGCGCGGTGTAGTCCACGATCTCCTGGGGAACCGGGTTGGGCTCGGCGCCGCCGGTGAGCGCGGCGAGCTGGAAGCGGCACGCGCGCTCGATGCGGTTCATGCGGGCGAAGGCCTCGCCGACGGTAGCGCCCACCGTCAGCGTGCCGTGGTTGCGCAGGATCAGCATGGTGCCGTCGCCGAGGTCGCTCACGATGCGCTCGCGCTCGTCCTCGTTGTCCGCCACGCCCTCGTAGTCGTGATAGCGGATGTCGGACCATGCCGTCAGCGCCATCTGCGTGATCGGCAGCAGTCCCTGTTTCTGCGACGACACGCCGACGCCCGCGACGGTATGGCAATGCATCACGCAATGCGCCCCCGGCGCGCCCATGTGCACCGCGCTGTGGATCACGAAGCCGGCGCGGTTGACTTCGTACGGGGAGGACGAAAGCTTGTTGCCCTCGGTGTCGACCTTGATCAGCGAGGACGCGGTGATCTCCTCGAACAGCATGCCGTAGGGGTTGAGCAGGAACTGCTCCTTGGTGCCCGGAACGCGCAGCGAGAAGTGCGTGCCGAGGAAATCCGACCAGCCGAGGATATGCGCGAGGCGGTACGCCGCCGCGAGCTCGCACCGGGCCTCCCATTCGGCGGCGCCGATGCCGCGCGGCGCGCGGTTGGGGCGGAGGCGGGTGACGGTCGACTTCCTGGGTGCGGGCATGGCGGCTCCCCTATCTGGAACACGGTGGGAAACATTCTCCCATAAAAGGCTGGGTGATTAGTGGATGGTGAAGAGTAGATGGTGGATGGTGGAAAGTGGTACTTGGCCGCGCGTTGCGCGGGGGCGAAAGCAGGGTTCCGCGACGCGGGAAACCATCCGCTATCCACCATCCGCCAGTCACGGAAATTCAAGAGTGGCGCGCGATGAAGTCGAGCGTTACCTTGGCCGTCGTGTCCGGGTCCGTCCCGGCGGCGTGGTAGCCGTCCATGGCCAGGATCTTCAGCTCCGAGTTCGGTATGGTCTTCTGCCAGGACTCGAACACGGACCGGCCGCGGCGCGCCGTATCGGTGCCGATGACGAGCGTCGGGCAGCGGATCTTCTTGATGTCCTCGCGGATGTCGATCGCCCCGACCCAGCGCATGTAGGCGTGCACGGTGGACAGCGAAGTCTCGCCCATCATGTCGGACCACCAGTCGATGCCCGCCTCGGGCATCTTGCTTCCCATGCGGTCGCGCTGCGTGCGCTTTGCCCAGGCGCGCACGCTGGTGCGCTCCATCTCCTCGATCCAGCCCTGGGCGTTGGGCGGCGTCACGGGCGAGCACGACACGGTGATCGTCTTCACGAGATCGGGCCGCAGCGCCGCGAGCATCATGACGCTGATGCCGCCGCTCTTGCCGCCGACGACGTGCACGGGACCGTCCGCGACGCTGCGTATCACCCGCGCGAGGTCGTTCACGTAGAGCTCGTTGCTGAGGGGGTAGTCCTTCGCGACCGGGCCTGACTTGCCGAACCCGCGCTGGTCCACGCGGACCATGCGATAGCGCCGGGAGACATGCGGCACCCACTGGCGCCACGCCTCGGTGTTCTCGGTGAACCCGTGCACGAACAGAACCGTGTCGGGCCTGGTCCACGGATCGGTATGGTCGTCGACCTTGTAGTGCAGCTTGCAGTCCTGCGCGTCCACGTACGGCATCGGGGCTCCCGGGAGTTGGCTGTGGCAGGCGATTCTACAGCGGCCCGCTCGGCCGCCGATGTAAACTGCGGCACCGCGACGCCATCGCAAAAAGGTCCAACTGGTGATATCCCGACGCCTCGTTCTCGCTGTCCTCGCGCTCGCCTGCTTTCCTGTTCATGCCGCCGATCCCGCGTGGCAGCCGTCGCGCAACGTGGAGATCGTCGCGCCGGCCGCGGCGGGGGCGGCGCTCGACGCCGTCGCGCGCCTGCTGCAGCGCGCGCTGCAGGAGCAGAAAATGCTGCCGGTGACGGTGAGCGTCTCCAACAAGGCCGGCGGCGGCAACGCGGTCGGCTTCGCCTACCTGGCTTCGCGCGCCGGCGATCCGCACACCCTGCTGGTGACGCCCTTCACCATCATCACGAACCGCATCACCGGCGCCAATCCGCTCAGCTACCAGGACTTCACGCCGGTGGCGATGCTCGCCGACGAGCACATCGGCTTCGTGGTCAACGCGAGCTCGCCGATCAGGAGCGGGAAAGACCTGCTCGATCGCATCAGGAAGGACCCGGAATCGGTCACGATGGCGCTGGCGAGCGCGCTGGGCAACGCCAACCACGTCGCGATGGGGCTCGTCGGCAAGACGGTCGGCGTGGACCCGAAGCGCTACAAGATCGCGGTGTTCAACTCCAGCGGCGAGTCGATCACCGCGGTGCTCGGCGGTCACGTGGACATGGCGATCACGACGACCGGCCTGCTCGGCCCCCACGTCGAGGCGGGGCGCGTGCGCGTCATCGGCATCGCGGCGGCCGCCCGTCTCGCGGGCCCGCTCGCCAAGGTCCCGACCTGGCGGGAGCAGGGCGTCGACGTCGTGTTCAGCAGCTGGCGGGCGCTCATCGGCCCGAAGGGCATGACGCCCGAGCAGGTGGCCTACTGGGAGGGCGTCGTCTCCAGGGTCTCCGCGCAGAAGGAATGGATAGCCCAGCTCGAGAAGAACTCCCTCGTGCCGGGCTACATGAACAGCGAGGCGACCGCCAGGCTGTTCGCGCAACAGGCCGAGCAGCTCCGCGCGATCCTCACCGAGCTCGGTCTCGCGCGCTGAAAGGGCACGTCGTCGATCGAAAGCGAAGGTGCGCGGCCCGGCTGCCGCCGGAATCTAGTTGATGCGCCGCGCTGCCGCGGCCATCGCGAGGTAGCGCGCGAGCAGGGAGGTGTCCGCCGGCTTGGTCATGTGGTGGTCGAACCCGGCTCTCTGCGAGAGCGCGATATCGTGCTGCTGCCCCCAGCCAGTGAGCGCGATCAGGGTGATTTTCCGGCCCCAGTCGTGGCGCCGGATGCGGGTGGCGACCTCGTAGCCGGTCAGACCCGGCATGCCGATGTCGAGGATGGCGGCATCCGGGCGCACCTGGCGCGCGACCTCCAGCGCCTGCGGTCCGTCGCGGGCGACATGGACCTCGTGCTTGAGCGTGCGCAGCAGGATCGCGAGGCTGTCGGCCGAGTCCGCCACGTCGTCGGCGACCAGCACGCGCAGGCGCCGCGCGGCGGCGGGAAACGGAGAGGATGCCGCGTCCGGCTGCAGCGCCCCGGCATCGGCGGCGGGAAGAGACACCACGAACTCGCTGCCCTTGCCCGGCCCCGGGCTGCGGGCCTCGACCGTTCCGCCGTGCATCTCGACCAGCACGCGCACCAGCGCGAGCCCGATGCCCAGCCCGCCCGCGGCGCGCGCGGTGTGCGCGCGGGATTGCATGAAGAGCTCGAACACGTGCGGCAGGTCCTCGGCGGAGATGCCGGTTCCATTGTCCTTGACCGAGATCACCACCCGGCCGTCCTGCCGGCCGGCGGTCAGCAGGATCCTGCCGCCCGTCCCCGTGTATTTCGCGGCGTTGTTCAGTATGTTGCCAAGCACCTGCGCCATTCGGGCCTGGTCGGCTTCCAGGTGGATCTGCTCCACCGGGAGGTCGATGTCGATCTGCTGGTCGTTGGCCTTGAACAGCGCCCGGTTGGTCTCCACCGCCGCGTGCACGATCGCCGCCAGGCTCACGCGGTCCTTGCGCAGCTCGAGCTTGCCCTGGGTGATGCGCGCGGCGTCCATGAGGTCCTCCAGCAGCCGCGCGAGCTGCTGCGATTGGCGCTCGATCACGTTCGCGGCCCACTCGACATCGGAAGTCCCGGGCGACAGGTGCAGGATCGCGGCCGCGTTGCGTATCGGGTTGAGCGGGTTGCGCAGCTCGTGCGACAGCACCGCCAGGAACTCGTCCTTCTTCCTGTCGGCCTCGCGCAGCGCCTGCTCGGCGACGTCGAGCTCGGCGATGTAATCCTTGATGGTGGTGATGTCGAAGGAGCAGCCGACGTAGTGCACCAGGGTGCCGTCGGACTTGAAGCGCGGCACGCCTATCGACTTGAACCAGCGGTACTGGCCGTCGTGCCGGAGCAGGCGGTGCTCCACCTCGAAGCGGGTGCGGCGTTCCACCGCCAGCGCGTAGCCGGCCGTCGTCTTTTCGATGTCATCCTTGTGCACCAGCTCGATCCAGCCGGCGCCCGCGAGCTGCTCCAGCGGGCGCCCCGCGAATGTGAGGTACTCCCGGTTCACGAACATGCAGCCGCTCTGGTCGTTGATCCAGATCAGCACCGGCGCGTTGTCGGCCAGTACCCGGAAGCGGCCCTCGCTCTCGACGAGCGCGTCCTCGGCAGCCTTGCGCTCGTCGATCTCCCGCGTGAGGCCCCGGTTGGCCTCGACGAGCTCGGCGGAGCGGCGGCCGACCTCGTCGACCATGGCATTGAAAGTGTCCACGAGGTAGCCGACCTCGTCCTCCGTGGTCTTCTGCACCCTCACCGAGAAATCGCGCTCCTCCATGACATGCCGGGAGGCATTCGTCATGTCGAGGATGGGACGGATGAACGTGCGCTGCAGCCATATCGAGGCTGCCACCGCGCAGATCAGGCTGAAGGCCAGCACCGCGGCCACGATGACCACGGTGTCCGCGAGGCGCCGCGCCGCCTCGTACTTGGCGACCAGGTAGAGCGAGCCGACGCGCTCGCCCTTCTCGATGACGGGCTTCACCAGGACGATGCGGCTGCCCTGGATGCGGTGGCCTCTCTGCATTCCGTCGAGCAGCTTGATCGAGCCGAGCTCCTCGGGCGAATAGCTCGCGAATATCTCGTTGTCGCTCGAGAGCAGCGCGCCCGCCAGTATGGTGGGCCGCACGCGCAGCAGCGCGAGGCTGTCGTTTGCCTCGCGGGTGTCGCGGAAGGCGAGCGCCGGGCCCGCGGCTGCGGCGAGCACGTCCGCCAGGGTGTCGAGGTCGGTCACGCGCGACTCCTCGTACGTCCGCAGGTCGTAGTTGACCAGTGCCGCGCCCGCGATCACGAGCGCGAGGAGCGCGGTGGTCGCCACCACCAGCAGCAGCTTGCCCCTGATCGAGCGGCGGAAGAAGCGGGCCTTCATTGCGCGGCCGGCCTGACGTAGTGCGCCACGGACAGCAGGCGCGAGCTGACGCGCAGGTTGCGCTGGCGGGCCGACTCCAGCGAAACCTCGAATCGCACCTGGCCGTCCACGACCGCGAAGTTGATGACGCTGCCCTGCTGCAGGCCGTCCGGCGACTCGGTAATGACCAGCGCGGATCCCGCGCTGCGCATCGCCCGCTCGAGCTGCGGCATCTCGGAGCGGCCGACGAACAGGAGGTTGACGTCCTTGAGGTTCTCGGTCGCACGCACGCGCCTCAGGACGATCGGGCGCTTCTCCGCGGTACGGCCGGCGAGGAAGGCGTCGAGCTCGGCGGCCAGAGGCTCCGCGCCGAGCAGCCCGATCACGAACGGGGCGTCGGGCCTCGAAAAGGCGGAGTCCGGCCAGTCCACGTAGGCGATGAAACGGTACAGCAGCGCGCCCTTGACCCGACGCTCGAGGACCGCCGCATCGTCCTGAGCGCCGGCCGTCGCGGGGAAGAGCGCTGCGAGCGCCAGCAGCGCTGCCGCGCACGCCCGGCGCCAGTTACGCGCGCAGGGAATCCGCCATGCCGTCGCGCGAACGGGGTTGCTCACATCCGCCATGCGAGCTTCAGGAACCAGCTGCGCTCGATTTCGGCACGGCTGGCCGGCGCGCCCCACTCGGGATGCGCGGGGTCGAGCAGGTTCTGGTAAGTCAGGGAAAGCTCAGCCGCGGGGGTGATCCTCCACCCCAGGCGGGCGTCGACGGCAGTGTAGCTCGGGACGAGCGGGCTTGGCAGGCCTCCGACCCGGCGGATGCGCAGGTCGAACTCATGGCGCGGGGTGAAATTGTACGCGGAGCCCAGCTGCCACGAGTGCTCCGGGTCGTTGCCCGCGGCGGCGATGCCGCCGAGGGACGCGCTGCCGGGCTCGAGCCGCAGGTTCTGCCTCAGCGCCGTTCCGCCCGCCATCAGCCGCCAGGCCGAGTTCACGCGGTAGCTGCCCCAGGCCTCGACTCCGTGCGCGGTCCCATCCATGCGATTCAGGACCATGAATCCGCCCGGCTGCGGCTCCACGGTGCGCAGCCGGTCGTAGTCGTTGTAGAACACGCTGACCGAGTAGGAGAGCGCCGGCCGCGGCTGCGCGCGGTAGCCCACCTCGAAGACATTCACGATCTCGGATTCGAAATTGGGCCCGCCGGCGAACAGGAATGGCGCTGCCGCCGGGGCGAAGAATTCGCGGTCGATCCGCGAGGGCGCGCGCACGGCGCGTGAAGCCGCCGTCCACAGCAGGTGATTCGGAGCCACCCTCCAGCCGAGGCGTGCGCTCGGCAGCGCTTCCCAGGCGGTGTAATTGTTGTTCTCCAGCTTGAGGCCGAGCGTCAGCGCGAGGCTGGGGGCGAGCGCGATCTCGTCCTGGGCGAAAACGTAGGAGCGATGCAGGTCACGGCTCGCCGGGATGAAGGCGAACGCCGGCCCGAGGTTCTCCAGGGAGTCGCGCTGGTAGCGGTAGCCCGCACCGAGCAGCACGCGGTGCCGCTGCGATGCGTCGAAGCCGTAGTGCAGCTCCGCGTCGTAGGTGTCGAGCATCTCGCGGATCGCGCCGGGCTGGGTTCGCTCGGTGCGGTCGTAGTAGGTCTGGAAGTGCAGCTCGGTTCCACCGGCGCCGGACCGGGTCCAGCGCGCCAGGAGGTTGGCCCCGGCGAGGTCGCGCGATCCGCCGAACGCCTGCTCGATGTCGCTGCGATAGGCGTCGCCCTGGACCACCAGCCGCTCGGCACCGGTTCCGAGGCCGACGCGGAAGCCCGCCTGTTGCCCTTCGGACCCGTCTATCACCGGGGTGCCGTTCGTGAGCTTCGTGTTGTTGCGCTGATAGCCCATGCCATAGACGCGGTAATGGCCGTCGTCCGTGAGCGGGCCCCCGTAGCGCGCCGATCCGGCCCACTCGCGGTTGCCGCCGCCGGCCGTGACGAGCGCGCCCTGGGTATTCGCGGCGCGCTTGGAGATCACGTTGATGACGCCGTTCACCGCGTTGGCGCCCCATTGCGTCGCGCCCGGCCCGCTGATGACCTCGATGCGCTCGACGTCCTCCAGCATGACGTGCTGGGCTTCCCAGAATACGCCGGAGAACAGCGGCGAGTACACGGTGCGTCCGTCGATCATCACCAGCAGCTTGTTGGCGAGGACATTGTTGAAGCCGCGCGCCGTGATCGCGTACTGGTTGGCGTCGGCGCGCGCGACCTGCAGGTTGGGCGCGAGGCGCAGCGCCTCCGGCAGCGTGGTCGCCCCCGAGCGGCGGATGTCCTCCGCGGTGATCACGAACACGGACGCGGCGGCGTCCGACAGGCGCTCTGCCCGGCGCGAGACCGAGGTGACGGTGACGTTCGCCAGTTCCTCCAGGCTCAGGCGGTCGAGATCCCTGATTTCCGGGACTGCGGCCATGACAGGGGCGGCAACGAGGGCCAGCCCGACGGCTGCGGCCATGCGGGCACGGCGAGCCATTGCAGGGAATGCGAGGCGCGGCAAGACGACCTCCCTTGTTCTTTTATCCGGGTGTGGCAGAGACGCGAGACCGCCGCATCTTGTCCCCCAGCGGAATTCAAGCACTTGCCCACCGGGCCGGCAATCGTGTTTCGGCTACAGCCTGTCGCCGATCAGTGACAAAATACGGTTTGGAGGCTTCAGGGGGGCAGGCTGACCGGACCCGACGAAGTCCCGGAAGTCGAAAACGGCGGCAGTGCATGTATCCCGGGGAAGGGGAATCCGGCGAGACGGGCACAGGTATGGCAGGGGGCGCCGCCGGTCCCAAATCGAACTCAACGTAGAAGCGACGGGTGGACAAGAAAAACATACGAGACGGGCATCCGATCGAGTCTCTACGGCGGCTGCTGGTCGTGGACGACAACGACGACATGCGGCAGTCCATGAAGCGGCTGCTCGAGCGTTTCGGCTACCACGTCGAGCTCGCCGCGAACGGCGCGCGCGCGATCGAAATGCAGGGGAGGGTGGATGCCCAGGTCCTCATCACCGACATTTTCATGCCCGACACGGACGGGCTTGAAACCATCAAGCAGTTCAGGTCCCAGTATCCGGCGGTCAGGATCATCGCCATGTCGGGCGGCGGCGGGACCTTGAGGGAAGCGGACTACCTGTCGACGGCGAGCGTCGCCGGGGCCGACGCCGTGCTGCGGAAGCCGTTCTCCCCGGATAACCTGCTGCAGGCCTTGACCGATATCGCCGCCAGGAAGTAGCTGAAAGCGGTCACTGGCCGTTGGCTCTTGGCCGTCGGCCGTCAGTCGTCACTCGGGCTTGATGCCCGACTCCCTGATGATCGTCGCCCACTTCTTCAGGTCGGCCCGGATGATGGCGTCGAATTCCGCGGGCGTATTGCCGACCGCGGTCGCGCCTTCGCTCGTCATGACCTGCGCGAACTCCGGCGAGCGGACGACCGCCACGATTTCCCGGTGCAGGCGGTCGATCACCGGCCTGGGCGTTGCCGCAGGCGCGAGGATGCCGTTCCAGCCCCGCGCCTCGTAGCCGGGCAAGGTCTCGGAGATCGATGGTACGTCGGGCAGCGCCGCGATGCGCTTCTTCGCGCCCACACCTATGGCCCTGACCCGGCCCGCCTTGACGAGATTGGCCGCGGTGCCCGCCGAGCCCATCAGGTAGAACTGGATCTCCCCCGAGAGCAGCGCGGTCGTGACCTGCGGCGCGCCCTTGTAGGTCACGAGCGCGACCTTGATGCCGGTCATCGAGCGGAACAGCTCGGCGCCGAGATGGCCCATGCTGCTATTGCCGACCGAGCCGTGGTTGAGCTGGCCGGGCTTTTCCCGGGCGATGGCGATCAGCTCCTTGATCGACTTCGCGGGAAACTGCGTCTGCACGATCATGACCGGCGCCACTTCGCTCACCATCGTGATCGGCGCGAACGCTTTCACGGTGTCGTACGGGATGTCGGGGTAGAGGGTCGCGTTGACCGGGTGCGACGGGAACACCATGAGCAGCGTGTAGCCGTCCGGCGCGGACTTGGCGACGATCTGCGAGCCGACGATGCCGCTCGCGCCGGGGCGGTTGTCCACGACGACCTGCTGGCCGAGCCCCTGCGTGAGCCTGGGCGCGAGCACGCGCCCGAGGATGTCGGTGACACCGCCCGCGCCGCTCGGGATGATCATGCGGACGGGCCGCGAGGGAAAATCGTCGGCGGCCATGGCCGGCACCGCGAAGATCGCCAGTGCCGCGGAAAGGGGCAGCAGCAGGAGCTTGAGGCCGTCACTTGTCACTGGAATCCTCCAGCCAGTCGAGCACGCCCCCCATCCACAGCAGGAGCGCCATGTAGAACGCTCCCGCGATCAGGAAGCCCGCCGCTTGCGCGAACCCGCGCGCGAGCCGCCGCTCGGGGCCGTCGTAGGGCGGGTCGCCGGAGAGCAGGCCGGCGAGGGCCGCGTGCGCGGCCGCCAGGCGCCGGGCCGCGGGACGCGGAGATTTCTGCAGCCAGTCGACCAGCGCTGCGTAGCCGACCATCGCCGCCACGTGGCCCAGAACGAAGCACGCCAGCATCGCCACGCGCCACGGGTACTTGAACGCGAACGGGATGCCGACCAGCAGCAGCACCACGAAGCATCCTATGGCCACGACGTTCTGCATGACGGCACTATACTATTTAGGGATGAGGGATGAGGGATGATCGTGGCGCGTCGCCGGGATCTGCCGAAAACAACACACGATGAGGAGGATAACTTGAGACAGCTCACGATAGTTGCGCTCGCCGTGGCGTTCGCGGCGTGTCCCGGCGCGGTATTCGGGCAGGCGGAAAGCTATCCCGCCAAGCCGGTGCGCCTCATCTCGCCGTTTCCCGCAGGCGGCAGCGTGGACCTGATCGCGCGCCTGGTCGCGGCGAAATTCCCCGACGTCACCGGCCAGCAGATGGTGGTGGAGAACCGCAGCGGGGCCTCGGGCAACATCGGCACGGAATCCGTGGCGCGCGCGGCGCCCGACGGCTACACGCTGCTGGTCAATACCATTCCCTTCGTCGCGAACGCGTTCTTCTACAGCAAGCTGCCCTACGACCCGCTCAACGATTTCGCGCCGGTCATGCTGGTCTCGTCGTCGCCTTCGATGCTGGCGGTGCATCCATCGCTGCCCGCGCGCTCGGTGAAGGAGCTGGTGGCGCTCGCGAAGTCGAGGCCGGGTCAGCTCAACTACGGCTCGGCCGGGCCGGCGACCAATCCGCATATCGCCGCCGAGCTGTTCAACCTGCTGAGCCAGGTGAACATCACGGTGGTGCACTACAAGGGCGGCGGCCCGGCGATCACCGCCGCGATCAGCGGAGAAGTGAGCATCGTGTTCACCAATTTCGCGGAGACCGCCGAGTTCGCGAAGACCGGGCGGCTGCGGGCCCTGGGCGTGACCGGCAGCCGGCGCATGCCAACCATGCCGGACGTCCCGACGATCGGGGAGAGCCTGCCCGGCTACGAGTTCACGACGTGGCACGGCCTGTGGGCGCCGGTGAAGACGCCGCGCGCGATCGTGGCGCTGCTCAATGACCGCCTCAAGAAGTTGATGGCCGCGCCCGACCAGCAGAAGCGGTTCCAGGACCGCGGGCTCGAAGTGATCGCGAGCACGCCGGAGGATTTCGCCGCCCACGTGCAGAGCGAGTACAAGAAGTGGGGCCGCGTCATCAAGGACCGCGGGATGAAGGCCGACTAAGGCAAGTCGGAAGGCGGAAGGCGAAAAGCAGCATCCGCAGAGCTGGCGAGCCGCGGCATTGGCCGTAAGCGTCTCGCGCAGCGGGGCATCCCTTCCGTCTTCCGACTTCCGCCTTCAGTCCGGCGTGCTCCGGCTGGAGCAGGCGCCCGAACGAAGCGCGCACCCGGGTGTCGCACCGGATGGAATACCGTCCGGAGACCGCCATGACCTTGTCGTTGAAGCCCGACCACCTGAAGCGCTACAAGGACTTTGCGCTGCTCCTGCTGAAATACGGGCGCCGCGACATGGTGACCCGCGCCGGTCTCGCGGAGCTGCTGCCGGAGGAGCCCGGCGAGGACCACGGCGCCGCCCCGGCGGGCGAGCTGGCGGACGACGTCGAGAAGCTCGGCCCCACCTACATCAAGCTCGGGCAGGTCCTGTCCACGCGTCCCGACATACTCCCGCCCGCCTACGCCGAGTCGCTCGAGCGCCTGCAGAACCAGTGCGCGCCGTTCAGCTATGCCGAGGCGGAAAAGATCCTGCTCGAGGAGCTGGGCGTGCGCCTCTCCAAGGCGTTCCGCGAGGTGAGGGCCGAGCCGGTCGCAGCGGCCTCGCTCTCGCAGGTGCATTACGCCGTGTTGCGCGACGGGCGCGAGGTCGCGCTCAAGATCCAGCGGCCCGGCATCCGCCAGCAGGTGCTTGACGATCTCGAGGCGCTGGGCGAGATCGCCTCGTTCCTGCAGGCGCACACTGAATTCGGGCGGCGCTACGATGTCGCCGCGCTGTTCGCCGAGTTCAGCAAGTCGATGCTGCGCGAGCTCGATTTCCGCCAGGAGGCGATGCACCTCGCCACGATCGGGCGCAACCTGCGCGACATCCCGGAAATCATCATTCCGCAGCCCGTCCCGGACTACAGCACCTCGCGCGTGCTGACGATGGATTTTCTCTCGGGAACCAAGATCACCGACATCAGCCCGCTCACGAAGACCGAGCTCGACGGCGACCGGCTGGTCGATGCGCTGTTCCGCGCCTATCTCAAGCAGATACTGCGCGACGGCCTGTTCCACGCCGACCCGCATCCCGGCAACGTGCTGCTGGTCGGCCGCCGCATCGGGATGATCGACCTCGGCATGGTGGCGCACCTGCCGCCGGGCCTGCAGGACCGCCTGCTGCAGCTTTTGCTCGCCATCGGCGACGCGCGCGCCGAGGATGCGTCGCGCTCTCTCTACCAGCTCGCCGACTCCCGCGAGGGCGCCGACACGCCGGGCTTCGAGCGCGCGGTGGCCGACCTCGTCCAGCAGAACCGGGAGGTGGGAAGGCAGCAGCCCCAGGTGGGCCGCACCGTGCTGATGCTGATGAAGGTCGCCGGTGATCACGGCGTGCGGCTGCCGCCCGAGCTCGCGATGATCGGCAAGACGCTGCTCAACCTCGACAAGATCGGCCAGACGCTCGCGCCGAAGTTCGATCCGAACGCGGCGATCCGGCGCCACGCGGCGGAGATCACGGAGCAGCAGGTCGCGCGCGATTTCTCGATCGGCTCGCTCTTCAGCAGCGTGGTCGAGATGAAGAACTTCGTGCAGCACCTGCCCGGCCGGGTCAACCGCATACTGGACCGGCTCGCCGACAACGAGTTCAAGGTGCAGGTCGATGCCATCGACGAGGCGAGCCTCATGGAGGGCATGCAGAAGGTCGCCAACCGCATCGCCATGGGGCTGATACTGGCGGCGCTGATCATCGGCGCGGCGCTGATGATGCGGGTCGAGACGTCGTTCCAGCTCTTCGGCTACCCGGGAATCGCGATCCTGCTGTTCCTGTTCGCCGCGGCGGGAGGCATCTCGCTGATGGCGGTCATCCTGCTGAACGACATCAAGGGCCGGAGCAGGGCGAAAGTCTCGAAGGCCTGACGCCCGTAGTCAATGAGCAAGGGACGGGGGGAGAGGGTCGTCCCGGGGGCCGGCCCCGCTCACGCTACACTCTCGCGATGTGTGGCCGCTACGTATCTCCCAGCCAGGCCAACGTGGAGCGCGCGTTCCACATCGGGCCGCGCAATCAACCGCCCCTTTTCGAAGCGCGCTACAACGCGGCGCCCACGCTGCTGCTGCCGGTTTGCCGCGCCGGCCGTGACGGCGCGCGCGAGATCGCGCTCCTCAGGTGGGGCCTCATCCCGCCGTGGGCGAGGGATGCCTCGATCGGCGCCCGCATGATCAACGCTCGCGCCGAAACGCTTTCCCGGCAAGCCGCGTTTCGCTCCGCGTACGCGTCGCGGCGCTGCCTCGTGCCGATGGCGGGCTTCTACGAGTGGCGCAAGACGCCGTCCGGCAAGGTGGCCTACTACATCCATCACCTGAACACCGCCGTGTTCGCCGTCGCCGGGCTCTACGAATCGTGGCGGGGCGCCCCGGGCGAGGGGCCGATCGAGAGCTACACCGTCATCACCACGGAAGCGAACGAGCTGGTGAAGCCGATCCACGACCGCATGCCGGTACTCCTGGCGGAGCAGGATTGGGAAGCGTGGCTCGATCCACAGAACAGGGATACCGGCGCCGTCCAGGATTTGCTGCGGCCGTACCCGGCGGAGGAACTGCGGGCCTACCCGGTCGGACCGCGCGTCAACAGCGCGAAGAACGACGATCCGCAGCTCATCGAGCCGGCCGTCCCGCCGGTCGAAGACCTCTTCCGGTAGCTATCGCTTCCTGCGGCGGGTGTTGAAGATGGCCTGGTAGATGCCGGACCGGGGAAAGACGAACCACAACAGCATGAAGGCGACGAACAGGAGCGCCGCTACGACCACCGGGGCGCGGCCGTGGAAAGGTATGGAGAGCACGAGGTAGAGATCCAGGCAAATCGCGGTCGCGAGCGGCAGCATGCTCAGCAACAGCAAGCGCGTGGATGCGTAAATGAAAGTTTCGGTCACGTGCCGCGCGCCTTGCAGGCGGTGGTAGGCAGCCGGCGCCATGATGAGCATGACCGCGACGGCGACCAGTCCGATGGCGAAACCGTGCAGCTGCTGCTGGAGCGGGGTCAGCTTTTCGCCGAATCCCTCGCTGAACACCGCGACGAGCTGAAAACCGAACAGCGCCTGTATTCCCGGCAGCACCATGCGGCACTCGTCGAGCAGCATCTCCGCCGCCTTGGCGAGGGGCAGATATTCCCGTTCCTCCCGCGGGAGAGGACGGTCATTCGCGGGATCACGAGTCCGTTCCATGGGAAAGGGCGGCTACCTGGGCCGTACACAGCACTGCCGCCGGAAACCTCCGGCGGCAGGCTGCAAGGCACTGCTGTGCTTACTGCGGGGTCTTGAAGCTTTCCTGCTTCCCGGTGGCATTGCTCTTGTCCCCGGGCGCCTGCTGGCCCTCGTCCGCGGTGGGGCTGGTGCCCGCCGCGCCGCGCGAGCTGCCGGCGTTGCTCGAGCCGCTGGCTCCGCTCGAGCTCGACCCGCTCATGGACTTCTTCGCCTTGGGCGCGCCGGAAGAAGCGCCGGTGCTGCGCTCGCCGGCCGTGCCCGACCCGCTCGCTGCGCCCGTGGCGCTCGTGCCGGCGCCGGTGTTGTTGGTGCGGTCGCCCGGAGCTTGCTGGCTCTCGTCCGCCGACGGGCTCTTGCCGGCCGCGCCTTCGGAACCGCGCGCCGTGCCGGTGGAGCTGGCCGCGCCGCTGGTGCTGGAGCCGCTGGACGCGCCGCTGGCCGTGCCCGAGCCGCTCATCGAGCCGCTGGCGCCGGCCTGGCTGGCGTTGTTGCTGCGATCGCCCGGCGCCTGCTTGCTTTCGTCCGCCGTCGGGCTGCTGCTGGCGCCGCTCGCGGCGCCCGCTTTCGCCTTGGTCGCGTCATCGGCGCCTGCGCTGGTGACAAAGCCGGACAGGGCCAGTACCACGGCCGCCGTCATGATGCTGCGGGGTAATTTCTGGATCATGGATACTCCTTTTGGTGGTGGGTGGGACTTCAAAAAGCGAGTGAGGCGTTAGCGCGGCTCGGATATGCTTTCCCGCTTGCCGGTGGACGTGCTGAAGTCTCCCGGCGCCTGCGCGCTGCCGTCGGAGGTCGGTCCGCTCGGCAGGCTGTGGCAGCCGGAGAATGCGAAGGCAATCGCCGCCGTCGCGATGGTGAGTAGCATCTTCATTGGATCGCTCCTTCGTTGGTCAATGGCAGTCCCGCGTCGCCCCCTGGCGGGGGGGCAGGCGCCGCCCGAAGTTTCCGGACGCGGCCGTTACCGCGGGTTGCCGAAGTTTTCGGTCGAGCCGGTGGAATTGCTGCGGTCCCCGGGAGCCTGCTGGCTCTCGTCCGCCGTGGGGCTGCTCGCGCCCGCGGCGGCGCCGGAGTTGCGCGGCCTGTTCAGGGCGTCGCTGGGTTCCCTGTAGTTCGCTTCGCTGCCGGGCGAGGGGACGGGCCGCCCGCTCGTGGCGCTGCGATCTCCGGGCGCCGGCATGCTTTCATCCGACGTCGGGCTGTTCGTGCCGGTCGACAGCACGGGTCCTTCCGACACACATCCGCCCAGCGCCAGCGCGATGGCGGCGGTCACGATACTGAGGGGTAGCATTCTCATGGCTCATCCTTTCGGGTTTAACGGTGCCCGGAAAACGCCCTCACGCGGCGTTTACCAACACCCCGATACGGCGCGGTCGATCGGGCGCGATGGAATGCATGGCGCAAGGTTCGTGCCTTGCCGGAAAACGCACGCGCGTCAGCGGCTTACGATGCGCGCGCTGCCGCGGGAATCTGGTAAAAACTACAATCGACTGGGAAGAACAACAAAAATAACGAGTGACGGGTGATGAGTGACACCCGCGACGCGGACGACGTGAAGCACTGGGCGTGGACTTCTATCGTTTCTTCGTGCGGCGTGCCCGGCGCGGCCTGGGTTTTTCAGCGAGCCGCATCGCGCGCCATCCCAGCTGCCCCGTCACCATCCCGCTCATCGGCAGCACGCAAGAGATTGCTTCGAGCACTTGCCGCTTGCTCATGCCGCAACCGTAGGCGCGCCGGATATGCTGCGCGGCGAGATCCACTTCGCCGCGCGTGCACAGCGCCGCGACCACGATGAGCTCGCGCGGGCCCGGGCCGAGGTGGGTCGACCGCGCCTGGGAGGCGCGATGGGTTGCGTCCTTCGCGCCGGCCGCGAGCAGGCAGTGGTCCACGAACGCCGCGCAGCGGCGCGCGAGCTCGGGATCGATGCCGGCGGCGTAGCGCCACTCCGGTGTGTCGAGCAGGCTGGCGCTGCCTTCGCCCTTGCGGCGCCGGCCCAGTGCAAGCTCCGGAAACGGCGTGAGCGCCTTGGGCTCGCCGCCCTCGGGCAGCTTGCCGTAGGGATAGTCCGCGCTGTTCGCTTCCAGGATCGCGAGCGACACGAACGTCATGCTCGACCAGCCGACGACGGTGCCGAATGCCGACGCGGCCTCGAGGATCACCTCGTTGGTGACGCCCATGCGATAGATGCGGCGGACGTGATTGGGGGCGTGCCGCATGTCGCCCTTTGCGCACAGCGCGGGTATCGCGATCAGCTCGCGCATCGGGCCCGACAGCGCCTGCGCTTCCGGGGACTGGCCGTGGTACTGGTGCAGGTAGCTTCCGGTGCGGTTGATGAGGTCGTAGGTCTGCGGCAGGGCGTACGCGATCGGCTTCCACTCGGGAAAGATGTCGCCGCGCGCGGCGGTGGCGCGCGCGAGGATCGCTTCGGGGCTCAGGTCATTCTCGGTGCTCGCGGCCATGGAAATTTCCTTGGGTCTATCGCTGAACCCGGGTACTATAGACCGCCGAAGCACGCAGGGCGTGGCGCCCGGCGCTTGGAAGCCGGGGAGACAGTTGACCCGGTTCCGCCATGCGGACCCATTGCCATGTGGGCAGTGGGCTGCGGATAATCCGTAAAAAAAGAAGGCGGAGGGTAAATCACTCCTTTTGGGGGGAGTTGGCATGTTCCAGCTGGATGTGATGCTGAAGTTCTGGGAGCTCATCTTCGCTCTCGTGGCCGCAGCCTTGATCGTCGTCGGCGTGGTGTACGTCGCCATCCGGGAGAAGCGCCGCCGCAACCCGCCGGGGTTCTACGTCGAGGCCGGAGGGGTCGCCCTCACCATCGGCGAGGAGCGCCTGCTCGAAGCGATCGCGCGCACCAACGAGCAGAAGCTGACCCTCGGGGCGCTCGCGCAGTCGCTGGGCGCCGACGAGATCGCCGTCTACGAGGCCGCGCGCACACTCAAGCAGAAGGAGCTGATCGTCGAGGAGCCCAACTTCGAGGCGGGGAGCCCGCGGTTCGAGCTTTCCGATGCGGGCAACACCGCCGCGCTGGCCAGAAATTACCTGAAGCTCTGACGCGACCCTCGCGGACGGGTGCCGAAAGCGCTTCTCGCGCCATATCCATGAAAACTCCGCCGAAACCGCTGCCCGTGCTGCTCGCTTTCGCGTGGCTGGCCGCGCTCGCGGCGTCCGCCCACGCACACCACGTCATGGACTATGCCGTGCCGGCCACGGCGCTCGACGGCCTGCTGTCCGGCCTGGGCCATCCGGTCATCGGTATCGACCACTTTCTCTTCATCGCGGGCGCCGGCGTGCTCGCCGCGCGCTTCGAGCGGGGACATGTCCTGCCGCTGATCTTCGTCTTCGCTTCCGTGTTTTCGACGATGGTGCGCTACCTCGGCACCGATGCGTCGCTCGGCGAGCTGCCGGTGGCCGGCACGCTGGTGCTGCTCGGCTTGATCATGCTCGCGGCCCCGCTGCCGCGGGAGGGCGTGATTGGAGTGCTGTACCTCGCTGCCGGCACGATCCACGGCCACGCGCTGGGAGAGGCCATCGTCGGCGCCGAGCGCGCGCCGCTCGTGGCCTATCTCGCCGGCCTGGCGGCGATCCAGTGCGCCATTGCGCTGGGCTTCTGGAAAGCGGCCGGCTGGACGTCCGCGCGCCACCCGCGGCTGCCGCTGCAGAAGCTGGGTGGCGGCGTGGTCTGCGCCGCGGGCGTGGCGTTCGCGGCGATGGCGCTTTGACGAGCTGCCTGCAGTCGCTCGTCATCGGCCGCCAGCCGCCGGTAACCCGTCGTTAGCCGTCAGGCCCCCAGTCCCGCGTAGTCGAAGCGCATCGGCTCGATGTCTCCCGCTTCGATCGCGCGCAGCCGCGCCTTCGCCACCGGGAAGCCGAACTGCTCGTTGCGCATGTGTATGCGCTGGGAAAGGATCTTCCTGGTCATGGTTCCGATCTCGTCCCACTCCCGGGGCTTCAGCTCTTCGCGCGCCAGGCCAATGAAGCCGTCCCGCATATGGCCGATCTCGTCGGTGTAAACCGACTCGCAGGCGCGCGCGATCCGGTCGTTCAGCTCGCCCGTGCCCTTGAGCCTCATCCCGGTCGAGTACATGCTGCAGTAGCCGCCCTCGGTGAAGCGGACCGCGAACCAGCCCAGCCGGCCGCGCTTGTCACGGTAGCCGTAGCGCATGCGCGCGAGCTTTGCATCGGCCGGCCAGCTCCTGAGCTTGCGCGGGTCGAGCTTCTTGCCGCTCAGGGAGTCGTGGATGTCGGCGAACAGGCAGTAGTGGTGGAATTCCGCGCGCAGCCCGTCGATCGCTTCCAGCACCTCGTGCCGGTCGACGCCGCGATCGATCTTCGGATAGGCCTTGCGCAGGAACTCGACCGGTCCCATGAACAGCCCGCGCTTGCGGTCGCCCACGCCCGATCCCCACATTTCCTTGTAGCACTGGCGCTGGAGCCACACGAGATCGCTGTCCCGGGTGCGCTTCGGGCTGTTGAAGTAGGTCCACACCACCTCGGCTTCGCCCGCCCAGTACGGTGCCGACAGGTCTACCAGGCGCTTCAGGTTCTCGTTGATGGCCACGGACGCTCCTGAATTGCGGATTTTTGCCTACTCTACTACGAGTTCGCGGGGTGCCCGACCAAAGCGTGAATCGTGATTCGTGATTCGAGCCGCAGGCGTGCAGGCGGTCCGCGGGACTGGTATTCTCGAAACTGGAAATAGAAAGCGATTCTAGGCGCTGCCGGGTGTACGGGCCAGCGCCGTGCATGGAATCCAACGAGGGGACAGGATGCTCGCACAATTCGCGAGGCGCTTGACGCCGCCGCTCGCCGCCGTGGCCGTCGCATTTCTTGCGTCGATGCCCGCGCAAACGCGGGCCCAGGCGCCGTGGCGGCCGGAAAAAGCGGTCGAGATCGTCGTGCCCACCGCCGCCGCCGGCATCAACGACCAGCTGGCGCGCCTGATGCAGAAGGTGCTGCAGGACGAGAAGCTCCTCGCCGTTCCGGCGGTGGTCATGAACAAGCCCGGCGGCAACCAGTCGCTGGCGGTGGTCTACCTGGGTCAGCGCGCGCCCGACCCGCATTACCTGCTGTATTCCACCGCGACCCTGTTCACGAACCAGCTCGCCGGCCTCACCGAGCTGGGCTACCGGGATCTCACGCCGGTCGCGCTGCTGGTCGAGGACTACAGCGTGATCACCGTCGCGGCAAGCTCCCCGTTGAAGGGCGTGCGCGAGCTCGCCGACAGGCTCAAGGCCGACCCGGGGTCCGTCGCCTTCGGCATGGTGAGCCGCGGCGGCCCCAACCACCTCGCGCTGTCGCAGGCGATGCGCTCCGCCGGCGTGGACCCGAAGAAGCTGCGCACGGTCGTGTTCAAGACCAATGCCGAGTCGATGACCGCCGTGATGGGCGGGCACATCCAGGCGGTGGTATCTTCGGTGAGCGCGGCGCTGCCGCAGGTCCAGGCCGGCAACACGCGCATGCTCGCGGTGGTGGCGCCGCAGCGCATGAGCGGCGCGCTCTCGGCCGTGCCCACGATGCGCGAGCAGGGGATAGACGCCACCGGGATCTCGAACTGGCGCGCCATCTTCGCGGCGAAAGGCGTGACGCCCGCGCAGGCCGCGTACTGGGACGACGCGATGGCCAGGATGGCGGCCTCGGAGGAATGGAAGAAGGAAGTCGACGGCACCAACATGGCGCAGCGCCACATGCGCAGCGCGGCGTTCGCGAAATTCCTCGACGCGGAGTACGCGGCCACCCGGGCGGTCATGACCGACCTGGGTCTTTTGTCGAAGTGATGACCGAGAGGTGACGTGTGACGAGAGTCTTTGAGCGCGAAGCCGCTGTGCGGGCCACCACCCGCCATCCGCTACCCGCTGGTCACGGGCGCCGCAGCGCAGGAGAGGCGCCATGGCAGTAATGCTCGGCCGCAGCGCCCTCGAGGGCGTGATCGGCATGCGCGAGGCGATCGACTTGCTGGAGGCGATGCTCTCGCACGAGGCGGCGGGCGCGACTTCGGTCTCGCCCAAGCACGTGAACGAGTTCGACGGCGGCTCCATGCGCATGCTGTTCGCCGCCGACACGCGCGCGGGCTACGCGGCGTCCAAGCTCTACCACAACATCCGGGGCGTCGGCACGCGCTACGTCGTGTCGCTCTACCGGCTGAAGGACGGCGAAGTGCTGGCCGTGCTCGACGGGCAGCTCATCACCGACCTGCGCACCGGCGCGGCGAGCGGCGTCATGGCGCGCAAGGTGCCGATCGCGGGCAAGGTCACGGTGGGCATCGTCGGCTCGGGCAACCAGGCGCGCACGCAGCTCGAAAGCCTCGCCGCGGTCTACGGCATCGAGTCGGCGGCCGTCTACAGCCCGACGCGCGCGAACCGCGAGAAGTACGCCCGCGAGATGTCGGAGAAGCTCCGCATCGCGGTGACGCCCGTGGACAGCGTCGAGGCCGCGGTGCGGGGCCGGACGGTGGTGGCGGCGGCGAGCAACGCGCGCGGAAAAGAGCCCATCCTGCTCGGCGAGTGGCTGACCGGCTGCCGTCTGCTGTGCGCGGTCGGCAATACCCGCGCGCAGTTCGCGGAGGTCGACGTCGCGTGCTTTCGCAACGCCGCGCAGGTGATCGCGGATTCGCCCCACGCGTTCCACGAGGCCGGCGAGCTGATCCAGGCCGTGAAGAGCGGGGCGGTGCCGGAAGCCAAGCGCGCGACGCTGGGGCAGATCGTGACCGGCGCGGCGACCGTGCCGGCGGGCGGCATGATCGCTTTCAAGTCGGTGGGCTCCGCGCTCCAGGACCTTTCGCTGGCGGCGCGCTACTACGAGCTGCTGGGTCCGAAGGGTGGTCTCCCGGCGGCCGCGGATGTCGGCAGCCTGCGGGGCGGCTGACGACAATGTGGACGGGCGGCCTGACCGGCCGCCGGGCTGCTAGAATCGGCCGACGTATTTTCCCCAGGAAGCGATCAAAGGAGAGGGCACCCATGCTGGATCTCAAGGGCGTCATGCAGGCCCCCGTCACCCCGCTCAAGGCGGACTTCAGCTTCGATCCGGACGGATTCGCGAAGATGGTGGAGTTCCACGTCCGCCACGGCGCGCCGGCCATCGCCTGGCCGCACCACAAGGCCGAATCGCTCAACCTGACGATCGCGGAGCGCAAGCTCGGGGCCGAGATCGCGGTGAAGACGGTCGCGAAGCGCGTTCCCGTCTCCATCTTCACCGGCACGCTGTCGGAGGAGGACTCGATGGAGATCGCGCGCCACGCCGAGAAGATCGGCGCCGACGCGCTCCTCATCATCTCGCCGTACTGCCGCCGGCCGACCCAGGACGAGATCTTCGACTCGGTGGTGCGCATCGCCACCGCGGTGAGCCTGCCGGTGCTTACCTACAACTCGCCGTGGCGCAACGGCGAGGGCGTCGAGTTCACGGCCGAGCTGACCCAGCGCCTGATCGAGCGCCTCCCCAACTTCATCGGCATGAAGGACGCGAGCTTCCACAGCGAGAAGTTCCTGGAAATCTCGCGCACCGCGTTCAAGTTGAAGCCCGACTTCAAGATCATCATGGGCGTCGAGCACCTGCTGCCCTCGTACGCGCTCGGCGCGTGCGGCTCGTTCTCGTCGTCGGGCGCGATAGCGCCGAATCTTTGCAACAAGTTCTTCAATTCCCTCGTCGGCCACGACTGGGACACGGCGCGCGACTGCCAGTACAAGATCTCCCGGCTGTGGGGCCTCTTCAAGGAGCAGTACCCGTCCTCGCTCAAGGGCGCGATGGTCATGATGGGGCGCGAGGTCGGTCCCACGCGCGCGCCGCTGCCGACCGCCACCGAGGAGCGCAAGACGTTCCTGAGGAAGCAGCTCGAGGAGCTGAACATCCTGCAGACCGAGCCGCACGGCTGGTAACAGCAAGGCGAAAGGCGGAAGTCGAAAGTCGAAAGTCGAAAGTCGAAAGTAACGACTTGCGACCGACTGTTCGGCTTTCAGCGCCTCTGATACTTTCGACTTCCGACTTTCGACTTTCGACTTTCGACTTAGGACTCGATTCAAATGGCCAAATTCAAACCCGGGCTGGTTCATACCCCCGTGACGCCGTTCAAGCGCGACCACAGCGTGGATTACGACGTCTACGCGAAGCTCATCGAGTGGCACCTGAAGAACGGCGCCGACGCGCTCGCGCTGCCGATGCCCGAGGGCGAGGACATGAGCCTGCGGGACGAGGAGCTGCGCAAGGTGACCGAGTTCGCGATCAACCGCGTGAAGGGCCGCGTGCCGGTGATCGCGCACGTCAGCGACGCGGGGACCGCCCTCGCCGTCGATCGCGCGAAGCATGCCGAGAAGGCCGGCGCCGCGGCGATCGTCTCGAACCCGCCGTACTTCTGGCATACCAAGCCGGAGATGACGCTCGATCACCTGGTGCAGATCGGCTCCGCGGTGAAGCTGCCGTTCCTCGTCTACCAGCCCCCGGTCGAGTCGGTCGGCGTGACCCTGACGACGAAGATCACGCTGCAGCTCATCGAGAAGCTCGACAACTTCGTGGGGGTGGTGGATGCCGGCATGGATTGGGTGTACATGGTCGAGGTCATCTCCAACGGCCGCAAGATCCGTCCGGACTTCCAGCTCCTTCCCGGCACGGACTACATGGTGTCCGCCCGCGTGATGGGCGGGCTCGGCGCGTTCTCCGCGCTGTCGGCGGTGGCGCCGAAGCTGGTGCGCCAGGTCTACGACGCGTGCCAGAAGGAGGACTACAAGGGCGCGCGCGCCGGCCAGGAAGACCTCGCGACCTTGCGCCACCTGCTCAAGCATCCCCGCCTCGAGACCGGCCTCAAGGTGGCGCTCGGCGCCATGGGGCGCGAATGCGGGGTGCCCCGGCCGCCGGTGAAGCCGCTCGGCGAGGTCGAGCGCGGCCGCATGACCGAGGCGCTCGAGAAGATGGCGGCGCTGCGCCAGGAGCCGCGCGGCTGGTGACCGAGGGCAAGTCGAAAGTCGGAAGTCGAAAGTCGAAAGTAAGGCGTTAGCGCAATGCCGGCCAAGTTCTACTTTCGCCTTTCGACTTTCGCTTGTCGCCTTGCGGTAGCCGCGACCGCGGCGCTGGTCGCTGGCCCCGCGCTGGCGGCGGACTACCCCGAGCGTCCCATCCGGATGATGATCCCGCAGCCGGCCGGCGGCACGATGGACACGATCGCGCGCGCGGTCTCCACCCTCGTGGTGGAGAACGTGGGATACAACGTGGTCATCGACAACCGCAGCGGCGCCAACGGCATCATCGCGGGGGAGACGCTGGCGCGAGCGGCGCCCGACGGCTACACGCTGCTCTATACCTCCGCATCGCTGGCGAACAACGAGCTGGTGATGAAGAAGCCGCAGTTCCACGTGCTGAAGGACTTCGCGCCCGTCACCCAGGTGACGACGCTGCCCGGCTACCTCGTCGTCACCAACAACCAGCTCCCGGCGAAGTCGCTGAAGGAGCTGATCGAGCTCTCCAAGCGCCAGCCCGTGCACTTCGGCTCGAGCGGGACCGGCAACAGCCAGCACCTGCTGGGCGAGCTGATCAACGCGCGCACCGGATCGAGAATGGTGCACGTTCCCTACAAGGGCTTCGCGCTGATCGTCAACGCGGTCCTCGGCAACGAGATCCAGATCCTGTTCGGTGCCCCGACCACGGTGGTCCAGCACATCAAGGCGGGGCGCCTGCGCGCGCTCGCCTACACCGGCGAGAAGCGCTGGCCCGGCATGCCCGACCTGCCCACGCTGTCCGAGGCGGGCATCAAGGGGATGGTGTACGAAGCCTCGTGGCACGGCATCTTCGCGCCCGCGAAGACGCCCCGCCCGCTGCTCATGAAGGTGCGCGACGAGTACCGCAAGGCCGTGCATTCGCCCCGCCTGACCCAGTTCTTCGTCGAATCCGGCCACCTCGCGATCGGCAGCACGCCCGAGGAATTCAGGAAGTACGTCGCGGATTACCTGAAGGACACCGAGGAACAGCTGCGCATCGCGAAAGTGGAGAAGCAATAGTCATGAAACTGCACCTGGTGGCGGTCTCGGGGAATTCTTACAAGGTCCGCATCCTGCTCTCCCTGCTCAAGGTGCCGCACGAGCTCGTGTGGGTCGATACCAAGGAGCGCGCGCACAAGCGGCGCCCGTTCCTCGACCTGAGCCCGCGCGGGGAAGTGCCGGTGCTGGAGGACGAGGGCCACGTGCTCTGGGACTCCGCGGCGTGCCTCGCCTACATCGCGCGCAAGCACGGGGGCGAGCAGTGGCTGCCGAGCGCGCCCGGCCCGATGGCCGAAGTCCTGCAGTGGGTGGCGCTGGCCGGCAACGAGATCCAGTTCGGGCTGCAGTACGCGCGCCGCGGCGTGCTCCAGGACCGCTGGACGGCGGGAACGCTCGAGCAGGGGCACGCGATGGGGCGCGTCGCGCTCGGCGTGATGGAGTCGCGCCTGAAGAACAACGACTGGCTCGCCACCGGGCGGCCCACCATCGCGGACGTCGCGTGCTTTCCCTACATCGAGACCGCGCCCGAGGCGAAGCTTCCGCTCGATAGCTGGCCGGCGGTGCAGGCGTGGCTCGCGCGCTGCAAGGCGTTGCCCGGCTGGGCCAGGCGCGAGATGGAAACGCCCTCCTGAGCGCGACCGTGGCCGGGGACAAGGCTCAAGAGCGTCGCGTCGCTTTCGTGACCGGCGCGTCGCAGGGGATAGGCGCCGCCATCGCGCTCGGGCTCGCGCAGGACGGCTACGACGTCGCCGTGTCCTCGACCAGCCGCGCCAGGCTCGCGAAGGTGCTCGACGCCCTCGCGTCGGCCGGCGTGAAGTCCCTCCCGGTCGAGCTCGACGTGCGCTCTCAGCCCGGCATCGAGCGGGCGATGGCGGAGGTGGCGGGCGCTTTCGGGCACGTCGATCTCCTGGTCAACAATGCCGCCGTGCCGTTCCGGAAGGCGGCGCTGGAAATCACGCCGGAAGAGTGGGAGACGGTGATGGACACCGACCTCACCGGGACTTTCTTCATGAGCCAGCAGATGGGTCGGCACTTGGTGAAGAGCGAACGCCGCGGCGCCATCATCAGCATCGCGTCCACGCACGGCCTCGTCGCGTTCAACGGCCGCTCGATCTACGGCATCGCCAAGGCCGGCGTGATGCACATGACCCGCATGCTGGCGATCGAGTGGGCGGAGCACGGCATCCGCGTCAATGCCGTGGCGCCGGGGCGGGTGGACACGCCCTCGCGCGCGGCGACGCTGGCCGAGCCGGGCTACGAGGCCAAGGCCCTTGGCCGCATACCCCTCAAGCGCTTCGGCACCGTCGGAGACGTCACCGCGGCGGTGCGCTACCTCGCCAGTCCCGGGGCGGATTACATCACCGGGCAGACCTTGGTGCTGGACGGCGGGCTCACCGCCTGGTGACGGACCCTGACTTGCGGCCCGGAGCCGGCACGCGCCGGCTTTTTTGCGCCGCCAAGTCGAATTTCGACTACAGGAAATTTCAAATACTGGCGACATACAGACTCGTCCGGCGATGAGTAGAATTTTTCGACCATCCCGCAAGAGGAGCGCGAGTTCGCCATGGACAGCTGGGAATTCCACCACCAGGGAGAGCCGAGCCGCGAGCGCTGGTCGTGGCGCGCCCTGAACCGCGACGGGAGCCTGCATACCAGCAGCCGCCAGCAGTTCGACTCTTTCCGGAAAGCCTTCGAGAACGCCATCTCCCACGGCTTCGACCAGTCCAGCCACCGGTGGCTGCTCGCCAGGCCCACGCAGGATCTGGCCGCGAGCGGCGTGGACGGGTGCCGGCCGGAGCGCGTATGAAGACGCGGCAGACCAACCCCGACATGCTGGTCCTGCTGGAGATGTGCCTGGACGCCGAGGAGCGCTGCGCGGAGCGCGAAGCAGAGGCATGGCAAAAGGGCGACCAGGACGCGATCGAGCGCGAGGTGGTGGCGAAGCGGCGCTATGTCCGCCTGCGCCACAGCATCGTCCGGGAGATGGGTGACGTCCCGGCCGGAGCCACCGGCGCGATCAGGCAGGACGACTCGAGGCCAGCCTCTCGTTCCGCCGCCTGACCACGCTGCGCCGCCGGACGCGGGCGCCGGTCGCGGGCATCCTTCCACGCAGTCCTCGCGCCCTCCCGGCGCGGCATCCTTTCGCGCGCGCTACCCGCGGCCGCGGCATTCGGGTTATCCTGCCGCGTCTCCGCTGAATCCCTGAGGATGCGCTCTTCATGCGACACATTGTTCTCGCAGCGCTGCTCGCGTGCGCCGCTGGCGCCCACGCGCAGTCCTATCCCACGAAGGTGGTCCGGCTCGTGGTTGCGTCGGCGCCCGGCGGCGGCTCCGACCTCGTCGGCCGCACGCTCGCGGCGAAGCTCGGCGCGCAGTTCGGGCAGCAGTTCGTGGTCGAGAACCGCGCGGGCGCGGGCGGGCGCCTCGGCGCGGAGATCGTGGCGAAGGCTGCGCCCGACGGGCATACCGCGCTCATCGGCACCAGCAGCCTGATGGTGGTCGCGCCGGCGCTTTACCCGAAGCTGCCCTACGACATCCAGAAGGACTTTGCGCCCGTGTCGCTGCTCGGGTCCGCGGCCTACGTGCTGGTGGTCCACCCGTCGGTGCCCACCCGGTCGGTCAAGGAGCTGATCGCGGTTGCCCGCGCGCGCCCCGGCAAGCTCACCTATGCCTCGGCCGGCAACGGCTCGAGCTCGCACCTCGCGGGCGAGCTCTTCAGGCTGACGGCCGGGCTCGACATGGTGCACGTCCCGTACCGCGCGAGCCCGCTCGCCACGCTGTCGGTGATCTCCGGCGAATCCGACCAGATGTTCAGCAACATTCTTCCCGCGGTGCCCGCGATCCGCGGGGGGCGCCTGAGGCCGCTCGGCATCAGCAGCCGCAACCGCTCCTCGGTGCTGCCGGAAGTGCCGACGATCGCGGAGAGCGGGATGCCGGGGTACGAAGTGGTGCAGCGCTACGGCATGCTGGTGCCCGCGGGCACGCCGCGCGACATCGTTCGCCGCCTCAACGAGGAGACGGTAAAGGCCATGCAGTCGTCCGAGGCGGCCGAGCGCCTGCGCTCCGAGGGCTCGGAGGTTTTCGTGAGCACGCCTGAGGAATTCGAGAAGTGGATCGCCGCCGAGCTGCAGAAGTGGGCGAAAGTGGCCAAGGCGGCGCGCATGTCGGTGACCGACTAGCGCGGGGCCGCCTCAGCGGGGCTTCTTCCTGCGTCCCGCCGCCCGCTTCCCGCGGCGCGCCCGCGCGCCCTTGCCCTCGTGCTCCTTCAGCACCCCGGCGAACTGGTGGGCGGCACTGGCCATCGCCGACCAGCCGGCATAGGTGCCGGCCTGGATGATGATCTCCATGATTTGTTCCTTGGTGAAGCCGAGGTTGAGCGCGCTGCGGAAATGCGGAGGCGTGCCGCGCGGGCGAACCAGGCCGATGTTCACCGCCAGCGTCACGATCTGGCGCTCGCGCAGCGTGAGATGGGGGCGCGTCCAGATATCGCCGAAGAGGTGCCCGACCGTCAGCTCGTAGAGATCGGGATAGAGCTCCTTCTGCATCTCCAGGCCGTTGCCGCGCGGCCCGAGCTTCGCCAGCACCGCCCGGCCCCGCCCCATGCGCGCGCTGTAACCCTTCATGTCGAGTCTCCTCTGCGGCTTCTTTACTGGAAGTACTGGCCCCCGTTCACCAGGTAGCACTGCCCGGTGATGTAGCTGGCGCTTTCGCTCGCGAGGTGCACCATGAGCGAGGTGACCTCCTCGGGGCGGCCCTTGCGCTGGATGGGCTGGGTGGGGCGCACGCGCTTCTCGCTTTCGTGGTCGGCGCGCTCGCCGCGGCCGATGGTGCCGGGGCCCACGCAGTTCGCGGTGATGTTATGCGGCGCGAACTCGCGCGCGATGCCGCGGGTGAAGCCGACGATGCCGAGCTTGACCATGGCCTTGGTCGCGCCCCCGCCCATGTAGGGCGAGATGCCCGAGAGATTGATGATGCGGCCCCACTTGCGCTCGATCATGAGCGGCAGCACCGCGCGGCAGATGTAGAACGGCCCGGTGAGGTTGACCTCGATCGCGCGCGTCCACTCCTCGAAGCTCGCCTCGAGGAACGGGGTCTCGGCCCGGTAGCCCGCGATGTTGACGACGACATCGACGCCGCCGAGCTGGTCGCGGGTCTTCTTCACGAAGGCGTCCACCGCGGCCTTGTCGGTGACGTCGCACTTTTCCGCCACGACCTTGACGCCCTTCGCGCGCGCCGCGTCGGCGACTTCGCCCAGCTCCTTCATGCGCGCGCTGGTGCAGAGCGCGAGATTCGCGCCCTCGTCCGCGAAGGCGAGCGCCGAGACGCGCCCCATGTTGCGGCTCGCGCCCGTGATCATTACCGTCTTGCCCTTCAGTCCCGTGTCCATGTTCCGCTCCCTTGGGTTCTCGCCCGCATTTTATCGGGCTTTGCGCGACCCCGTTGGCCGCCCGGCGGTCCACCATGCGAGAGCCTCGCGGCCTGCCGCCGCCTCGCGGCGAGCGTGATATATTCAAACGCATTCCCGGGAACACAATCCACGCATGAGCCTCGCGCGACAACTGGCCGAGCGCGTCACCGCGATGCGCTACGAGGACCTGCCGCCGGACGCGGTCTACTGGTCGAGGATCGCCGTCCTCGACACGGTGGGCGTAGCGCTGGCGGGCGCTTCCGAGGACGCGACCAGACTGGTCGCGGAAACGCTCGAGCTGCCCGCCGCCGCCGGCGCGTGCCTGCTTCTCGGCTCGCGGCGCCGCGCCGGGCCCCTCGATGCCGCGCTCGTCAACGGCGTGGCCGCGCATGCGCTCGATTTCGACAACACCGCCAAGAGTCTCGGCGGGCACGTGTCTGCGGTGATGGTCCCGGCGCTGCTCGCCGCGGGCGAGGCCCGCGGCGCCAGCGGCCGCGACCTGATCGTCGCGCACGCGGCCGGCTACGAGGTCGGCGCCGCGATCGGCCGCTGCGTCAACCCCGAGCATACGGAAAGGGGCTGGCACCCGACCGCCACGGTGGGCGTGTTCGCGGTGGCGGCGGCGTGCGCACGGCTGCTGAAGCTCACGGCGGCGCAGACTGAAACCGCGCTCGCGCTCGCGACCTCGCTCGCCGCCGGCACCAAGGCCAATTTCGGCACGATGACCAAGCCGCTGCACGCCGGGCAATGCGCGCGCGGGGGCCTGCTGGCGGCGCTGCTCGCGCGCAAGGGCTTTACCGCCAACCCCGAGGCGTTCGAGCACAAGCAGGGCTTCTTCAACGTCTTCGCCGGCGCGGGGCATTACGACGCGTCGCGGGCGCTCGCCGGATGGGGCCGGTGGGAGCTGGTGACGCCCGGGGCGAGCTACAAGCTCTACCCGTGCTGCTACAGCACGCATTCCGCGGTCGAGGCGACGCTCAACCTGCGGCGCCGGCATGGCCCGTTCGACGCCGGGACGATTGCGCGCATCGAGACGCGCACGCATCCCCGCGGCCTCGCCCATACCGACCGGCCCGTTCCCGACAACCCGCTCGCGGCGAAATTCAGCGTGCAGTACTGCGTGGCGCGCGCCGCGCTCGACGGCCGGGTGGTGCTCGAGCATTTCGAGGGCGATGCACACCGCGCGCCCGCCGTGCGCGCGCTGCTGAAGCGGGTCCAGGCGACGCCCTACACCGGCAAGCTCTACGACGAGGACGATCCTTTCGATGCCGAGGTCACGATCACCTTCGCGGACGGCAGGGCGGTAACGGAGAAGGTCGACCGGCCGCTCGGCCGGACTTCGGACTATCCCATTGCCTTCGAGCACATGAAGGCCAAGTTCGAGAACTGCGCCGGCCGCGTCCTCGCGCCCGCGGCGGTGGCAAAGGCGTGCGCGGCGATCGAGACGCTGGAAAACGTCGGGTCGGTGCGCGGGCTGATGGCGCTGCTCGCGCCCGGCGCGCGCGGCGTGAGCCGCAAAGCGGCAAAAAAGGCGCCAGCAAAGCCCCGGCGGGGCGCCCGATCGGGCAAGGGCCACGCGGCACGGGCGCGCATCTGACATCTGTCCGGCGCCGCAGCGACTGGATTGCGCGTCCGCCTGTTCATCTTCGAATAATTCAACCGTAGGGCGAGGAAAGCGTCATGCAAACGTTCGACGTCTTGGTGGTGGGGAAGGGGAACGCGGCGCTGTGCGCCGCGCTGGCGGCGAGGGACACCGGCGCCAGCGTGGCGATGCTCGAAGCCGCCAGCGTGGAGGAGTCGGGCGGCAACAGCCGCTTCGCGGGCGGCGTGATGCGCTTCGCCTACAGCTCGGTCGAGGACCTGCAGAAGCTCACCGACATCCCCGAGGACGAAGCGAAGAACACCGACTGGGACAGCAATACGATCGAGGAGTTTTACGACGACCTTTACCGCGTGACGAGCTACCGCACCGATCCGCACCTCAGCGAGGCCCTCATCACCCAGAGCCTGGAAAGCATGATCTGGGCTCGCGGCCAGGGCGCGAGGTTCGTCCCGAACTACGGCGCGCAATCGGCGATCGTCAACGGCAAGCGCAAGTTCTTCGGGCGCTTTCCCATCGTCGTGAACGGCGGCGGCGACGGGCTGGTGGCGGACCTCACGAAGACCGCGGAGAAGAAAGGCGTCTCGATCTTCTACGAGACGCGCGCGACCGCGCTGATCTACGACGGCGAGCGCGTGATGGGCGTGAAGGCCAAGCAGAAGGGCAAGCCGGTGGAGTTCGGGGCCCGCGCCGTCATCCTCGCCTGCGGCGGCTTCGAGGCCAACCCCGAGTGGCGCACGCGCTATCTGGGCCCGGGCTGGGAGCTCGCCAAGGTGCGCGGCAGCCGCTATAACGTCGGCGATGGCCTGAAGATGGCGCTCGACATCGGCGCCTGCCCCTACGGCAACTGGTCGGGGCGCCACGCGGTGTCGTGGGAGCGGCATGCCCCGGAGTTCGGCGAGGTCGAGAAATCGCACGACCCCTACCGCCACAGCTACCCGCTCTCGATCATGATCAACGCGGAAGGCAAGCGCTTCGTGGACGAGGGCGCCGACTTCTACAACTACACCTACGCGAAGTACGGCGCGGAGGTGCTGAAGCAGACCGGGCAGTACGCCTACCAGGTGTTCGACGCCAGGACCAAGCCGCTGCTGAAGAAAGAGTACAGCGGCCGCAACGTCACGAAGTTCACGGGCAACACGCTCGAGGAGCTGGCGGAGAAGCTGGAGGGCGTCGATCCCAAGGCCTTCCTCAAGACCGTGCGCGAGTACAACGCCGCGGTGCAGACGAAGGTGCCGTTCAATCACGCGGCGCGCGACGGCCGGGGCACGGTCGGCATCGAGCCGCCCAAGACGAACTGGGCGAACCCGCTCGACACGCCGCCGTTCGAGGCCTACGGGGTCACCTGCGGCATCACTTTCACCTTCGGCGGGCTGCGCATCAACCACGAGACCGGGCAGGTCTTCGATGTGCACTTCCACCCGATCCCCGGGCTCTATGCCGCGGGCGAAATGGTGGGCGGCATCTTCTACTTCAACTACCCGGCCGGCACCGGCCTCGTATCCGGGCTGGTGTTCGGGCGCATCGCGGGCAACGGCGCGGGCGCGGCGGTCAAGGCGAAGTAAAAAAGTTTTTTGTCATTGCATCTCGAATAGGCCCGTCACCGTACAACTACCTGGCCCTGTTTCCTCTTCTCTCGCGGCACTCGCTCGGGCATCATTCCATTTGCCCTTTTCGGGCAATCCCGAGTCTGTATCCGGTGAGAAAAGGCGAGCAGAAAAAGAGCGGACACGATTTCCTGGCCGGCGGCGGGGAAATGGGCGCGCTCATGCGCGCCAAGGACTGGTCGGACACGCCGCTGGGCTCTCCGGATGAGTGGCAGCCGAGCCTGCGCAGCGCGCTCTCCATCTGCCTCGGCTCGCGCTTTCCCATCGTCATCTACTGGGGCCCGCGCCGCGTCGTGCTCTACAACGACGCCTATGCCGAGATCCTCGGCAAGAAGCACCCGTGGGCTCTCGGGCGGCCGTGCCAGGAGGTGTGGTCGGAGATCTGGGACGTGATCGCCCCGATGTTCGATAGCGTTATTGCAACCGGCGAGGCCACCTGGTCGGAGGACCAGCTTCTTCTCCTGGAGCGCCGGGGCTACCCGGAAGAATGCTACTTCTCGTTCTCGTTCAGCCCGGTGCGCGGCGCGCGCGGCGAAGTGGACGGGATTTTTACCGCCGTCATCGAGAATACCCGCCGCGTGGTGGGCGAGCGCCGCATGGCCCTGCTGAGAGACCTGGCCGCGCGCACGGCGACGGCGCGCACCCCGCGCGACGCCTGCGTACTTGCCATGCAGGCGCTGCAGGCCGACCCGGAGGACGTCCCATTCGCGCTCGTCTACCTCGATACCGGGGCCGGCGAGGAGCTGCAGTGCGGCACGCCCGGCGCGGAGGAGGCCCTGGCCGCCGCGCCGCCCGGACTGGTCCGCGAACTTCCCCTTCCGGCGACCGGCACGACGGGGAGGGTTGTCATCGTTCTCAACGCGCGGCGACCGCTCGACGAGCAGTACGTCTCCTTCGTCGAGCTCGTGGTGGGCAAGGTCGCGACCGCCGTCGCCAATGCGCGCGCCTACGAGGAAGAGCGCAGGCGCGCCGATGCTCTGACCGAGCTCGACCGCGCCAAGACCGCGTTCTTCTCCAACGTCAGCCACGAGTTCCGCACGCCGCTCACCCTGATGCTCGGTCCGGTCGAAGACGCCCTGGCCGATCCCGAGGCGCCGTTGCCGCCCGCGCAACGCGAGCGGCTCGAAGTGGCGCACCGCAACGCCTTGCGCCTGCAGAAGCTCGTCAATACGCTGCTCGATTTTTCGCGTATCGAGGCTGGTCGCGCGCAGGCAAGCTACCTGCCCACCCAGCTCGGCGCGCTGACCGCCGATCTCGCTTCCAGCTTCCGCTCCGCGATCGAAAGGGCGGGACTCAGGCTGGTCGTGGATTGCCCGCCGCTAACCGACCTCTCCTACGTCGACCGGGACATGTGGGAGAAGATCGTCCTCAACCTCATCTCCAACGCGGTCAAGTTCACTTTCGAGGGCGAGATCGCGGTCACCCTGAGGCAGAAGGCAGGCCGGGCCGAGCTCACGGTTCGCGACACGGGGACCGGAATTGCCGCCGCCGAGTTGCCGCGCGTGTTCGAGCGCTTCCATCGCATCGAGGGCGCGAAGAGCCGCACTCACGAAGGGACCGGCATCGGCCTCGCGCTGGTGAGGGAGCTCGTCAAGCTGCACGGCGGATCGATCGGCGTCGAGAGCGCTCCCGGCGCCGGAACGACGTTCACGGTCTCGATTCCGCAGGGCAGGAGCCACCTCCCGGCCGAGAGCATCGGCGTCGAGCGGGGCGCCGCCGCGACCGCGCTGCGCGCGGAGGCCTTCGTGGAGGAGGCGCTGCGCTGGCTGCCGGGTGCACCCGCGGCTGCCGGGGAGGGTGCGGCGGGCCGCCCGCGCATCCTCATCGCAGACGATAACGCCGACCTGCGCGAGTATGTTCATCGCCTGCTTGGCGGCGAGTACCGCGTCGAGGCCGTCGCCGACGGCGAGGCCGCGCTCGCCGCGGCGCGCGCGCGCAAGCCCGACCTCGTGCTCGCCGACGTGATGATGCCGGGGCTCGATGGCTTCGGGCTCATCCGCGAGCTGCGCGCCGATCCGGCGCTGCGCACGATCCCGGTGATCGTGCTGTCGGCCCGCGCCGGAGAGGAAGCGCGCCTCGAAGGGCTGGGCAAGGGCGCCGATGACTATCTCGTCAAGCCATTCAGCGCGCGCGAGTTGCTGGTCAGGGTGGGCGCGATGCTGCGGTCGATGGAGATCCGTCGCGACACGGAAGCTGCGTTGCGCCAGCGCGAAGCGCAGCTCGAGGCGGATCTGGTCGACGCCAACCTTCTGCGGGAAATCAGCACCCACCTGATCCGCGAGGACAACGTCGAGGCGCTCTACGAGAAGATCCTCGACGCCGCGGTCTCCATCATGCAATCGGACTTCGCGAGCATGCAGATGCTCCACCCCGGCCGCGGCCAGCTGCAGCTGCTCGGTGCCCGCGGATTCAGCGAGGAGGCGAAGAAGTTCTGGGAATGGGTGGGCCCGAAGTCGGGCAGCACCTGCGCCCTGTCGCTGCAGCAGGGCAAGCGATGCATGGTTGCCGATTCCCGCACCGACGAGTACCTCGCCCGCAGCGGTACCCGCGACGCGTACCTCCAGGCCGGGATCCTGGCGATGCAATCCACGCCGCTCCTGTCGCGGACGGGGGAGCTGATCGGAATGATCACCACGCACTGGCGCAAGCCTCATCAAGCGCCGGAGCGCGACCTGCGCCTGTTCGACTTGCTGGCACGGCAGGCCGCCGACGTGCTCGAGCGCAACAAGGCCCAGAAGCAATTGCGCGAGAGCGCGGCGGCGCTGCACGAGGCGGACCGGCGCAAGGACGAGTTTCTCGCGATGCTCTCGCACGAGCTGCGCAACCCGCTCGCGCCGATCCGCAACGCGATCTCTCTGATCGAGGAGGCGGACGACGAGCCGGCGATCCGGCGGCAGGCCCGCGCCATCCTGGAGCGCCAGGTCAACCACATGATCAGGCTGGTCGACGACCTGCTCGACATTGCCCGCATCAGCCGGGGCGGCATCAGCCTGAGGAAGGAGATGGTCCGGATCGGCGATATCGTGGCGGCCGCGCGCGAGACGAGCCACGCGCTCATCGAGGCCGGCGGGCACCGCCTCGAGGTGAGCGTGCCGCCCGAGCCCATCCCGATGCTCGCGGACCGGGTGCGCCTCATCCAGGTGATCGCCAACCTGCTCAACAACTCGGCGCGCTACACGCCCTACGGCGGCCGCATCGCGCTCACCGTTCGCGCCGACGCGGGAGAGGTGGCCATATCGGTCAGCGATAACGGCTTCGGCATCGAGCGACACCTGCTGCCCGACGTGTTCGAGATGTTCTTCCAGGCGGGCAGCACCTCGCGCCTCGCGGCGGGCGGGTTGGGCATCGGGCTGGCGCTGGCGCGCCAGCTCGTCGAGCTGCACGGCGGCACCATCGAGGCGAGCAGCGAGGGCCCCGGCCGCGGCAGCGAATTCACGGTGCGCCTGCCGCTGTCGGTGTCGCCGCAAGCGGCGCAGGAGACCAAGCGCGCGCCGGCGCCGGAAGGAGGCCGCCGCGTGCTCGTCGTGGACGACAACGTCGACGCCGCGGAAAGCCTGGGCCTGCTGCTGCGCAAGATGGGGCACGCCGTGCAGGTCTCGTACGACGGGGCCGCCGCGCTGGAGGCCGCGCTGCGCGAGCCGCCGGAGATCGTGCTGCTCGATCTCGACATCCCGAAGCTCGACGGCTTTGCGGTGGTGGCGCGCCTGCGCGAGGACCGGCGCTTCGACCGCGTGCCGATCGTGGCGCTGACCGGGTTCGGACAGGAAGTGGACCGCCAGCGCGCCCGCCAGGCGGGATTCGACGAGCACATGCTCAAGCCAATAGACTCGGGCGCGCTGCGCGCGGCCCTCGACCTGGTGCGCGGCGGGAGCGGGCGGGCTCCGGCGCCAGCGCCCAGGACGCCGGTGGCGCCGGCGGCAATTCATGACCATTGAGGCTGCAACGATGCAACAAGTGGACGATCAGTCAACTCTGGCCACCGGCCAGCACCGCCCGACGCGGCTCCTCGTCGTCGACGACAATGCCGACACCTGCGAATCGATGAAGCTCCTGCTCGAGCGCGCGGGCTACCAGGTCGAGATCGCGCGCAACGGCGCGCTCGCCCTCGAGCTGCAGCGCGAGCGCTCGTCCGATGTGCTCATAACCGACATCTTCATGCCCGAGCTCGACGGCCTGGAGACCATCGCCGGGTTCCGTCGCGAATTCCCGGCGGTGAAAATCATCGCGATGACGGGCGGCGGAATGGGCTTCAATCGCGAAAACTACCTGCTCTGCGCCGATGTGGCGGGCGCCGATTGCGTGCTGCGCAAGCCGTTCGAAAAAACGGCGCTGCTCGAGGCGCTGCGGCAGGTCATGAGCCGCAAGCGGTAAGGGGCGCTCCGCGGCGCAGCGCGCCGCCGGCGGGCCTACTCGGGCTTGAGGCCCGCCAGGTCCGCGATCTTCTGCACCATCGCGACGTCCTGCACGACGAACCGGTCGAGCTCCGCCGGCGTGGTCGGCGCCGGCTCCGCGCCCAGCGCGCGCATGGTCTTCACCACGTCCGGATGCCGCAGGGCGGCGGTCACCTCCCGGTTCAACCGGTCGATCACCGCGCGCGGTGTCTTCGCCGGCGCGAACATGCCTCCCCAGGAATCCCAGCGGAAATCCTTCAGGCCCGATTCCGAGATCGTGGGTATCTCGGGAAACACCGCCGCGCGCTTGAGCGAAGTGATGCCGACGGCGCGCATCCGGCCCTCGCGCACCAGCGGCGCCGCGGTCGCGAGGGGCGCCATGAAAAGCTGCACGCGCCCGCCGATCAGGTCGTTGGTCGCCTCGGGGATGCCCTTGTACGGCACGTGCGTCACGTCGATGCCGGCGGCATGCTTGAACATCTCGCCCGCGAAGTGCGTGCCGCTGCCGAGCCCTGCCGACGCCAGGTTGAGCTGGCCGGGCCTGGCCTTGGCGAGCGCGATCAGGTCCTGCAGCGTTTTCGCGGGCGATGTCGTGGGCACGACCAGGAGATAGGCGGCGCTGTAGATCGTGGAGATGCCGGCGAAATCGCGGCGCACGTCGAAGGGCACCTTGCGCACCGCGGGCAGGATCGTGTGCGAGGACGAATTGGAGAGCAGCGTGTAGCCGTCCGGCGTCGCATCGGCCACGGTCTTGCTGCCCACCAGGCCGCCGGCGCCGGTGCGGTTGTCCACGATCATCTGCTGCCCGATCGACTCGGAGACCTTCTGTCCGACGAGCCTCGCGAAGATGTCGGGCTGGCCGCCGGGCGTGAACGGGACGATGACGCGGATCGGGCGGTTGGGGTAAGCGGCGGCGTCTTTCTGCGCGGACACCGGCGTGCCCGGCAGCCACAGCAGGACTGACAGCGCGGTCAGGGCGGCCGATCGCTTGCGCATCGTCATGGACCCTCCTCGTTGGTGTTGTCGGGCCGCGGTCCGGTGCCGGCCACGGCTGCTAGTAGTATAGCGGCCAACGGGAGCGCCATATGCCTACGGCAAGAGTGAGCAGCGGGGACATCTACTTCGAGGAAAGCGGCTCGGGCGAGCTGGTCGTGCTGATGGCGGGGTTGGGCCACGGCGCCGCTTATTTCGAGAAAACACTGCCGCTGCTCGGTGCGTTCGGCCGCGCCGTCGCGATCGACCCGCGCGGGGTCGGGCGCTCTACCAGCGAGAAGGAGGAATACTCGGTCGAGGGCTGGGCCCGGGACGTCGCGGAGCTGGTCGAGGCGCTGGGCGCGAAGCGGGCGCACCTGGTCGGCTCGTCGCTCGGCGCGTGCGTCGCCCTGCAGGCCGCAATCGATTTCCCGGAGCGGGTCGCTTCGCTCGTCGTGATCGCCGGCTTCTCCGAGCTCGACCGCTCCCTCGAGCTCAACTTCCGCCTGCGCATCGACATCATCGAGAAGCTGGGAATGGGCGACGCGCTGGCGGCGCACATCGCGATGTGGACGCTCGGCCGCGACTTCATCAATACACCCGAGGGGCAGGCGGCGGTGGAGCGCCTCTACGCCTCGGTGCGGCGCAATTCGCCCGAGCGCTACCTCGCCTTCATCCGCGCGATACTGGATTTCGGGCGCCTCGGGCCGGGGCACGGCCGCCCGAAGCTCACCGAGCGCCTCGGCGAGATCAAGGCGCCCACCTACGTCATGGTCGGCGGGCAGGACATCCTCACGCCGGTGTCGCAGTCGCGGCGGATCGCCGATGCCATCCCGGGCGCGGAGCTGCACGTGATTCCCGGCTGCGGCCACATCACCTTCAGCGAGAAGCCGGAAGAAACCGCCAAGCGGGTGGGCAATTTCCTGCGGCGGGTCGCGCGCAAGAAATAGCCCCGAGCCGGCCTCAAGCACCGGTGCGCGCTGCGCGACGGTCCCGGCTTTTCCGGGAGGAACCGTCGCTCGCGCTGAAAACCGTCGGCTTCCTGACTTACTGAATCAGGACAACGCGGTAGTCGTTCACGTTGGTGCGCGTGGGGCCGGTGACGACGAGGTCGCCCAGCGCGCTGAAGAATCCGTAGGCATCGTTGCCGGCCAGCAGCTTCGCGGCATTGGCCTTTTTCGCCGCCGCTCGCGCGAGCGAGTCGGGGGCGAGGATCGCCCCGGCGTTGTCCTCGGAGCCGTCGATGCCGTCGGTGTCGCAGGCGAGGGCATGGATGCCCGCCGCGCCGTCCACGGTCAGCGCCAGCGACAGCAGGTATTCCGAGTTGCGGCCGCCGCGCCCGTTGCCGCGCACTGTCACGGTGGTCTCTCCGCCGGAGATCAGCGCCACCGGGGGCTGCCACGGCAGGCCGTGGCGCCTGACCTCCAGCGCGAGCGCCCCGTGCGCCTTGGCCACTTCGCGCGACTCGCCCGTCACCGTGTCCCCGAGTATGGCCGGATGGATGTCATGGCCGATGAAGAAGCGCGCAGCCGCCTCGAGCGAAGCCTGCGCGGTCGCGATGACGCGGTTCTCCACGCGCCGGAATACGCGCGATCCCGGCTTCGGCGTCTCCTCGATCACGCCGTTCGCGCCCCGCGCGAGGTGCTCGGCGACCGCCTTCGGTGTTTTCACCTGGTAGCGTTTCAGCACCTCGAGCGCGTCGTGGTAGGTGGTGGGATCGGGCGCGCACGGGCCGGATGCGATGTGCGTCGGATCGTCGCCGGTGACGTCCGAGATCACCAGCGCGAGCACCTGCGCGCGGCAGGCGGCGGCAAGCTGCCCGCCCTGGATCGCGGAGAGGTGCTTCCGGATCGTGTTCATGTCCTGTATTGGCGCTCCGGACATGAGCAGCTGCTTCGTGACGTTCTTGATGTCATCCATGGCGAGGCCCCTCGCCGGCAGCGTGAGCAGCGCGGAGCCTCCACCCGACACCAGCACCAGCAGCAGGTCGTCGGCCGCCAGGCTCTTCGCGCGCCGCAGGATTTCCCGCGCGGCCTGCTCCCCGCTCTCATCCGGGACGGGATGGCTGGCCTCGATCACCGTGATGCGGTTGGTCAGCTGGCCGTGCCGGTAGCGCGTGACGACGAGCCCGTCGAGCGGCGCCTTCGCCGGCCAGTTCTGCTCCACCGCGAGCGCCATCGAGCCGGCCGCCTTGCCCGCGCCGACGACCAGCGTGCGGCCCTTGGGCGGCTTCGGCAGGTGCTGCGGAACGATTTTCAGCGGGTCGGCAACGGCGAGCGCCGCCTGGAAACTCCCGAGCAGCAGCTCGCGGGGCGCGGTGGCCTGGCCCGTCACTCGTCACCCATCATTTGGGCATCACGGCGATGGTGACGGCGGCAAACCCGGGTTTCGTCGCGCGCATGGCTCCCCCTGGAACGCGGTGGCTGGACGCCGGGTTTTATAGCATGAAACCGCGGCAGCCGGCGGGGGGCGCCCGCTAGTCCGTCAGCCGTCAGTCGTGAGTCGCGAGTCGTGGGTCGTCAGTCGTGAGTCACGCCAATACCTCCTTGAGATATTGGCCGGTGTGACTGCCCTTGTTCGCCGCGACGTCTTCGGGAGATCCCTCGGCAATCACGCGCCCGCCGCCGTCGCCGCCCTCGGGGCCGAGGTCGATGACCCAGTCGGCGGTCTTGATGACATCGAGGTTGTGCTCGATCACGACCACGGTGTTGCCGTGGTCGCGCAGCCGGTGGAGCACCCGCAGCAGCAGGTCGATATCGTGGAAGTGCAGCCCGGTGGTGGGCTCGTCCAGGATGTAGAGCGTGCGGCCGGTGTCGCGCTTGGACAGCTCGAGCGAGAGCTTCACGCGCTGCGCTTCGCCGCCCGAGAGCGTCGTCGCGCTCTGGCCGAGCTTGACGTAGCCCAGGCCGACGTCGAGCAGCGTCTGCAGCTTGCGCGCGATCGCCGGCACCGCGCTGAAGAACTCCGCCGCATGCTCGACGGTCATCTGCAGCACCTCGTGGATGTTGCGCCCCTTGTAGCGGATGTCGAGCGTCTCGCGGTTGTAGCGCTCGCCATGGCACACGTCGCACGGCACGTAGATGTCCGGCAGGAAATGCATCTCGACCTTGAGCACGCCGTCGCCCTGGCACGCCTCGCAGCGCCCGCCCTTGACGTTGAACGAGAAGCGACCGGCGCCGTAGCCGCGGGCGCGCGCTTCCGGCACTCCGGCAAAAAGATCGCGGATGGGCGCGAAAAGCCCGGTGTAGGTGGCGGGGTTCGAGCGCGGCGTGCGGCCGATCGGGCTCTGGTCGACGTTGACCACCTTGTCGAACTGGTCGATGCCGCTCATCGACTCGAAGGGCGCGGGCTCGACCGCGCTGCCGTTCAGCGAGCGCGCGACGGCGGCGTGGAAGGTATCGTTGATGAGCGTGGACTTGCCCGAGCCCGATACGCCGGTCACGCACACGAACAGGCCCACGGGGATGCCCACCGTGAGGTTCTTCAGGTTGTTGCCGCTCGCGCCGTGGACCACGAGCTGGCGCTTGGGGTTCGCGCGGTGGCGCAGGGCCGGGATGTCGATGCGGCGCCGCCCCGAGAGGTACTGGCCGGTGAGCGACTCGGAATGCCTGGCGATCTCCTGCGGAGTGCCCTGCGCGATGACGTTGCCGCCGTGTATGCCGGCGCCCAGTCCCATGTCGACGACGTGGTCGGCGTTCTGGATCGCCTCGGCGTCGTGCTCGACCACGATCACCGTGTTGCCGGTGTCGCGCAGCCGCTTGAGGGTCGCGATCAGCCGGCTGTTGTCGCGCTGGTGCAGGCCGATCGACGGCTCATCGAGCACGTACATCACCCCCGTCAGCCCCGAGCCGATCTGGCTCGCGAGCCGGATGCGCTGCGACTCCCCGCCCGACAGCGTGTCGGCGGCCCGGTCGAGCGAGAGGTAGTCGAGGCCGACGTTGTTCAGGAAGGTGATGCGCAGCAGGATCTCCTTCACGATCTTGTCGGCAATGGCCTGGCGGTTGCCGGTGAGCTCGAGGGTGTCGAAAAAGCGGCTCGCCTGCGCGAGGGTGAGCGAGCTGATGTCGTAGATGGTGCGGCCCGCCACCGTGACGTTGCGGGCCTCGCGCCGCAGCCGCGTGCCTTCGCACTCCGGGCACGAGCGCGTGTTGAGGTACTTGGCGAGCTCCTCGCGCACCACCAGCGAGTCGGTCTCCTTGTAGCGGCGCTCGAGATTGGGGATCACGCCCTCGAACGTGTGCTCGCGCACGTGCTTGTTGCCGCGCTCGCCGACGTAGATGAACTTGATCTTTTCGGTGCCCGAGCCGTGCAGCACCGCGTCCTGCACGTTCTGCGGCAGCTCCCCGAACGGGGCCTCGATGTCGAAGGCGTAGTGGTCCGCCAGGCACTGCAGCATCTGGAAGTAGAACTGGTTGCGGCGGTCCCAGCCCTTGATCGCGCCCGAGGCGAGCGAGAGGTCGGGGAAGGAGGCCACGCGGCGCGGATCGAAGAAGCTGATTGTCCCGAGGCCGTCGCAGCGCGGGCACGCGCCCATCGGGTTGTTGAACGAGAACAGGCGCGGCTCGAGCTCGGGCAGCGAATAGCTGCAGACCGGGCACGCGAACTTGGCCGAGAACAGGTGCTCCTTGCCGGTGTCCATTTCCACGGCCAGCGCGCGCCCGTCGGAATGACGCAGCGCGGTCTCGAACGATTCCGCGAGCCGCTGCTGGACGTCGCGCCGCGCCTTCAGGCGGTCCACGACCACCTCGATCGTGTGCTTCACGTTCTTCTTCAGCTTGGGCAGCGTGTCGATCTCGTGCACCTCGCCGTCGATGCGCAGCCGCACGAAGCCCTGGGCGCGCAGCTCCTCGAAGAGATCGGCCTGCTCGCCCTTGCGGCCGACGATGAGCGGGGCGAGGATCATCAGGCGCGTGTCCTCGGGCAGCTCGAGCGCGTGGTCCACCATCTGCGCGACACTCTGGGCGGACAGCCTTATCCCGTGCTCCGGGCAGTGCGGCTCGCCGATCCGCGCGAACAGCAGGCGGAGATAGTCGTGGATCTCCGTGACCGTGCCCACCGTGGAGCGCGGGTTGTGGCTCGCGGCCTTCTGCTCGATCGAGATCGCGGGCGAGAGGCCTTCGATCAGGTCGACATCGGGCTTCTCCATGAGCTGCAGGAACTGCCGCGCGTAGGTGGACAGCGATTCGACGTAGCGGCGCTGGCCCTCGGCGTAGAGCGTGTCGAACGCGAGCGAGGACTTGCCCGAGCCCGAGAGCCCGGTGATCACGACGAGCCGGTTGCGGGGCAGGTCGAGGCTGATGTTCTTGAGGTTGTGCGTGCGCGCGCCGCGCACGCGGATGAAATCGGTGCCGCCCGTGGCTTCGGGGCCGGAATTCTGTCCCGAATCTTTCCCCGGATCTTGCCCGGGGGCGGGCAGGCGCACTACGCTGGGTCGGGAAGCGGTCAAGGCGGGGAGAAAGCGAAAGTAAACCTGCTAATATACCGAAGAATTCCGCTTTTTCCCAACCGCTTCATCTCCCCCCGCCAAGAATCTCGATGTCAGACCGGATGACGCCGACGGAGCTGCGCGCGGCGGTGAGCCTGTCGAGCATCTTCGGGCTGCGCATGCTCGGGATGTTCGTGATCCTGCCGGTATTCGCGATCTACGCCGAGGGGCTGCCGGGCGGGGACAACCTCACGCTGGTCGGTGTCGCGATTGGCATCTACGGCCTTACCCAGGGCTGCCTGCAGGTCCCGTTCGGCTGGTGGTCCGACCGCCACGGCCGCAAGCCCATGATCTACGCGGGCCTCGCGATCTTCGCCGCCGGGAGCTTTGTCGCGGCGCTCGGCGTCCACATCTACGTGGTGATCCTGGGGCGCATGCTGCAGGGCGCGGGCGCGATCTCGGCGGCGGTCATGGCGATGACGGCCGACCTGACGCGCGACGAGCACCGCGCCAAGGCCATGGCCATGATCGGCTCGACCATCGGCGGGACCTTCGCGCTGTCGCTCGTGCTCTCGCCCTGGCTGAACCGCGTGATCGGCGTCCCCGGCATCTTCGTGATGACCGGCATCCTGGTGCTGGGCGCGATGTGGGTGGTCTACGCGGTGGTGCCCGACGCGCCCGAGCGGCCGCGCGGCGCCGACGCCCGGGGCGGGCTCGCGGAATTCGCCGCCGTGATGCGCGATCCGCAGCTGGGCCGCCTCTACTGCGGCGTGTTCGCGCTGCACGCCGTGCTGATGTCGCTTTTCATCGCCGTGCCGCTCGACCTGCGCGCGGCGGGGCTGCCGGTGGACCACCACTGGCAGGTCTACCTGCCGGTCATGGCGGGATCGCTGGTGCTGATGCTGCCCGCGATACTCGGCGCGCGCGAGCCCGCCCGGATGAGGGCGGTGTTCATCGCGTCGATCGCGGCGCTGCTCGTGGCCCAGCTCGCCTTTCCCTGGATGACGGGCAGCGCGGGGCTCATCGCGGCGTTCCTCCTGGTGTTCTTCACCGCCTTCAACATCCTCGAGGCGCAGTTGCCGACCCTGGTGTCGCGCATCGCGCCGGCGCATTCGCGCGGCGTGGCGATAGGTGCTTTCTCCAGCCTCCAGTTTCTCGGGACTTTTTTCGGGGCGGTCGGGGGCGGGTATCTCTACGGCCGGTGGGCCACCGCGGGGGTTGTCATCTTCGACGCCGTGCTGCTCGTTATCTGGCTCGTGGCCTCGATCGGGACTCGAGTCCCGGCCACCGGTGGACAGCGCGGTGTTTGACGCACAAAATGCCGGTTGCCGTTTTGGCGGCGACAGGCGCGGATTTCTTGCTGACGGCCGGCGACTGACGGCTGGCGGCTCCTAAAGGAGAAGAAAATGGCTTCCGTAAACAAGGTGATACTGATCGGCAATCTCGGGCGCGACCCGGAAACCCGCTACTTGCCCTCCGGCGACGCGGTGACGAACGTCAGCATCGCCACCTCGGAGAAGTGGAAGGACAAGTCGGGCGAAATGCAGGAGCACACCGAGTGGCACCGCGTCGCCTTCTTCGGCAAGCTCGCGGAAATCGCCGGCGAGTACCTCAAGAAGGGCTCCCCGGTCTACGTCGAGGGCCGCATCCGCACGCGCAAGTGGCAGGACAAGGACGGGCAGGACAAGTACTCGACCGAGGTCGTCGCTGACCGCATGCAGATGCTCGGCGGGCGCGGCGCCAGCGGCGGCTCGGAGAGCATGTCGCGCGAGCCGGCGGCTGCCGGCGCCGGCGCGGGTGGCGGCGGCGGGGGCGGGGGCGGCAAGCCCCAGCCGGCCAAGAAGGGCGGCGGGGCGTTCGACCAGATGGACGACGACATCCCGTTCTGACCGTCCGCTCGGAACGGCAAGTCGAAAGTCGGAAGTCGAAAGGCGAAAGTAACTGCCTCGTGATTGACGTCGTCGAGGCATGCATCGAGAAGGCGCGTGCCCGGCCGAAACGGGTGGTGTTTCCGGAAGGCCAGGACGAGCGCATCGTGGCGGCCGCGCAGCGGTTGAGCGCTGAGCGCGTCGCGGTTCCCATCCTGCTCGGCGCGGGGAAGGCGATCGGCGGCATCGAGACGATCGATCCCGAAAGAAACGGCCGGCTCGACGCCTACGCGCGGCTTTACGCCGCAGGGCGCCCCGGCGCGGGCGGGAAAGTGGCGGAGCGGCTGGTGAAGCGGCCGCTGTTCCATGCCGGCATGATGGTCAAGGCCGGCGACGCCGACGCCATGATCGCGGGCGTGGCGAATCCGACCGGGCGGGTGATCGAGGCGGGGCTGATGACGGTGGGCCTCGCCGACGGCATACGCGCGCCCTCGAGTTTCTTCCTGATGGTGGTTCCGGGCCGCGACGGCAGCGGCGCGCGGAACTACATCTATTCCGACTGCGCGGTGAACGTGGATCCGGACCCGGATACGCTCGCCGATATCGCGCTCGCCTCGGCCGCGACCTGCCGCGCGCTGCTCGGCGAGGAGCCCCGCGTCGCGCTGCTGTCGTTTTCCACGAAGGGCAGCGCGCAGCATGCGCGCGTGGACCGGGTCACGCGCGCGCTGGCGATCGCGCGCGAGCGCGCGCCGGGCCTCGCGATCGACGGCGAGCTGCAGGCCGACACCGCGCTGCTGCCGCAGGTGGCCGCGAAGAAGATGAAGGATCCGGGCCCGGTGGCGGGCCGGGCCAACGTGCTGGTCTTTCCCGACCTCGACTCCGGCAACATCGCTTACAAGCTCACGCAATGCATGGCGGGTGCCCGCGCCGTCGGCCCGGTGCTCCAGGGATTCGCGCGGCCGCTCAGCGATCTTTCGCGCGGCGCGAGCGTCGACGACATCGTCGCCACCACTGCCATCGTGCTCGCGCGCGCCTGAGGCGCCGCCGGGGACCGCCATTGTCCGAGCATCGCAGCCTCATCGCGCTCATGGTCGTGTCCGCGTTCATCGTGGCGGGCGGCATCCACTACCAGACCCCGATGCTGGCGGCGATCGCGGCAGACTTCGGCGCGGACGCCGCGACGACCGGATGGATACCGACGCTGTCGTTCGGCGGCATGGTGGTGGGGACGTTGCTGCTCGTCCCGCTGGGCGACCGTGTCGACAAGCGCCGCCTCGTGCTGTGCCAGATCGTCGTCCAGCTGATTGCGCAGGCGGTGATGGCGGCGGCGCCCTCGATCGCGGTGCTCGCCGCGGCCAGCCTCGTGACGGGCATCTGCTCGCCGCTCTTGCAGCACTTCATCTCCATCACCGCGGAGATCGCGCCGCCCGGCGAGCGCGGGCGCGCGCTGGGGACCCAGCTTACCGCGATGTTCAGCGGCATCCTGTTCGCGCGCATCGTCGGCGGCGTGATCGCCGCGCACCTCGGCTGGCGCTACAGCTACGCGCTGTCCGCGGTCATGCTGCTCGCGATCACTCCCGTCCTGTGGGCGCGCCTTCCCCGCACCCGGCCCACTTCGAACGCGTCGTACCGCGATCTCCTGTGGTCGATGTGGGGGCTGCTGCGCGCGCAGGGCGCCATGCGGCGCGCGGTGGCGATCCAGTTCATGTTCGGAATCTGCTACGGCGGGTTCTGGGCCGTGGCGGCGCCCATGCTCGCCGCGTTGCACCGGGTAGGACCGGCCACTGCGGGCCTGCTCGGGATTCCCGGCGCAGCGGGCATCTTCGTCGCCCGTCCGGCGGGGCGCTGGACCGACCGCGTGGGGGTCAATCCCGTGGTGCTGGCCGGCATCTGCTCGATGCTCGCCGCGTGGGCCGTGATGGGGTTCGGCGTATGGTCCATCGCCGCGGTGGTGGCCGGCGCGGTGCTGCTCGACTGCGGCCTGCGTGCCGCGATGGTCGCCAACCAGACCCTGATCAACAGCGCGGTGCCCGATTCGCGGGGACGCGCCAATACGTTGTTCGGGGTGCACGTGTGGACCGGCAACGCGGTCGGCGCCTGGCTCACCAGCTGGGCGTTCGCGCAATACGGGTGGCTCGCCGTATGCGGCGTCGCGATGGCCGCGACGGTGGCCGCGCTCCTGATCCACCTGAACGTCGTGCCGGTCGGGCAACCGGCTGGAAGCTAGCCGCCAGTCGTGCGCCGTGAGCCGCCGGCTATGCCTTATGCCGGCCGGTGCGCCTTCAGGAAAGAGCGCACCTGGCGCACGGCGAGCGGGATCATTTCCTTCGGCTCTTTCCAGGGATAGAAGCTCAGCTCGGCCTTGGGCGCGAGCATCGCGGTCTCCATCGCGACGACGTAGGGGTGCGAGGGGATATCGTCGGGCATGACCAGGATGGGCGTCTGGCAGTTGCGCACGAAATCGCGCGTCACCGTGTAGACGAAGTCGGCGTTGGTGCGGTACATCCGCGTGAGGTACTTCTCCACCATCTCCGGCGTTACGTCCGGCCGGCGCTGCATGAATTCCTGGGCCCAGCCCTTCAGGCTGTTGTCGTACATGATTCCGGGTGCTTCCTTCCGGAACCCGACGGGCTGCGCCAGCACGGCGGCGACGACGCGGTCGGGCGCGCGCTTGATCAGGTTCCAGATGAACGGGCCGCCGATGCAATAGCCCAGCACCATGAAGCGCTTGATGCCCAGCTGGTCCATCACCCCGAGCTGGTCGTCGGTATGGCAGTCCCACGGGCGCTCGACCTCGAGCGGGCCGGTCGATTGCCCGCCGGTGGCGTTGCGCAGGTCCGCCGCGATGCAGCGGTAATCGTTCCTGAACTCCGTCATCGCGTTGAAGGGGGCGCGCTCGGTGAGAAACGCGAGATTCGAGTTCAGCCCGCCGCCGGGGATGATCAGCAAGGGAAAGCCGGACCCGGCTTCCTGGTAGTGAATGCGCACGTCGCCTTTCTGGTAGAACGGCATGGGGGTTTCTCCCTTCCCGGTTTGTGACTGTTGCGCGAACGCGCGCGGCGCGGCGGCTGCCGCTGCCGCGGCGGCGCCCGTGGTCAGCACGGTGCGTCTGTTCTTGTCCATGGCCTCCCTTTCAGGTTCCCTTCCGCGCGTCGATCGGCACGTAGTCCCGCGGCTCGGGCCCGGTGTACTGGGTGAGGGGACGCAGCAGGATGTTGTTCTCGATCTGCTCGAGCACCTGCACGGTCCAGCCCGGCACGCGTCCCACCGCGAAGATCGGCACGAACAGGTCTTCGGCGATGCCGTTCAGAAAGTAGACCACTCCCGCGTAGAAGTCGACGTTCACGTTGACGCCATGGCGCGCGTAGGGCTTCATCGCCGCGACCACCGCCTCGAGGATCTGGTACCACTGGGGCTGCCCCATCTCGCGCGAGAGCTTTTCGACGCCGGCGCGCATGTGGCGCGCGCGCGGATCCTCGGCGCGGTAGACGCGATGGCCGAAGCCCATCACGGGCTCCCCGTTCTGGCGCTTCGTCCTGACGTACTCGGCCGCTCGCGAGGCGTCGCCAATCTCCTGCGCCATGCGCATCACGTTCTCCGCCGCGCCGCCGTGAGCGGGACCGGCCAGCGCCGCGACCGCCGCGGTGATCGCGCCGTGGAGGTCGGCGTCGGTGCCCGCCACCACCCGCGCGGCGAACGACGACGCGTTCGAGCCGTGCTCGGCGTGCAGCACCATGTCCATTTCCATCAGCCGGGCGGCATCCGCGCTCGGCGCCTTGCCCTTCAGCATGTAAAGGAAGTTGGCGGCATGACCCAGGCGCGGATCGGGAGCGACCGGCTCGCGGCCGTTGCGGATGTGGTCGTGGGCGGCGACCAGCATCGGTACTTGCGCCGTCAGCCGGATTCCCTTGCGCAGCGTCGCTTCCGGCGACTTGTCCGCGGTCTCCGGGTCGAACGCCGCCAGCGCCGACACGCCGGTACGCAGCACGTCCATCGGGTGCGCTGTCTTCATCGTGCGGACCACCTCGAGCACGCCCTCGGGCAGCCTGCGCGCGCCCTTGAGCTCGTCCGTGAAGGCCGCGAGCTGCGCCCGCGTGGGCAGCTCGCCCTTGAGGAGCAGGTGGCAGGTCTCTTCAAACGTCGAATGCTGGGCGAGGTCGTGGATGGAATAGCCGCGATAGCGCAGCTCGCCCGCGCGCCCGTCGATGTAGCACACGCGCGAGCGGTCGAAGTAGACCCCTTTCAGCCCGCGCTGGATCTCGATCCTGCCGTCGTTTTCACTCATCCCGCCATTGTAATACGCGCGTTCGTCCCCATCTGCCTGCTGCATGCGCTAACTTGCTAAGGTATAATGCTTTTTTGGGATTAGTCGACTATGCCGATCTACGAATATCGTTGTGGGAATTGCGGTCACGAGCAGGAATTCATGCAGCGCATGAGCGATGCGCCGATGAAGAAATGCCCGAAATGCGGCAAGTCCGCGCTGAAGAAGCTGCTGAGCGCCGCCGGGTTTCAACTGAAGGGCACCGGCTGGTACGCGACCGACTTCAAGGACAAGAAATCCGCGTCGAAGACGACGGGCAAGGCGGGGAAAGCGGACAAGCCGGGTGAGGCCGCAAAGCCGGCGGAAGCCCCGGCGAAGGAATCCTCCAAGACCGACTCGTCGCCCAAGTCCACGGCTGAAAAAGCCTGATCGCTCGCGCCGCAGACGGGCGCCCGGCGAGCTATTTCGCGGTATTACCTGATATGCTCCGCCCTTTGCTGCATTGCAGCGACTGAAATGTCCAGTAAACATCTCTACCGGCGCTACTTCATCACCGGCCTCCTGATATGGGTGCCGCTGGTCATCACGCTGTGGGTGCTGAACCTGCTGGTGACCATGATGGACCAGACGCTGCTGCTGCTGCCGGCCGAGTGGCGCACCGAAGGCTTCCTGGGGATGCACGTCCCGGGCCTCGGTGTCGTGCTGACGCTGCTCGTCGTGTTCGGCACCGGCGTGTTTGCCGCCAACATCATCGGGCAGCGGCTGGTGAGGTTCTGGGAGAGCGTACTCGCGCGCATCCCGCTGGTGAACTCGCTCTACAACGGCGTGAAGCAGGTGAGCGACACGCTGTTCTCGGGAACGGGCCATGCCTTTCGCAAGGTCCTGCTGGTGCGCTACCCGCACCCGCAGTCGTGGTCGCTCGCTTTCCAGACCAACGTGCCGGCAGAGGTCGCGGACAGCCTCGGGGGCGACTACGTCGCCGTGTTCATCCCGACGACACCCAGCCCGGTCAACGGCTTCTATTTCTACGTCAGGCGCGAGGACGTGATCGAGACCGACCTGTCGGTCGAGACCGCCCTCAAGTACATCGTGTCGATGGGCGTCGTGACCTCCAACGGCTACGGCCGCAGGCCCGACCTCGTCCGGCCGTTGCCGCAGCAGCGCGCAGTCAATCAATAACCCCAGTCGTCAGCCGCCAGCTTTCAGCCGTCAGGCCGATTGCTGATAGCCGACAGCTGACAGCTGACACCTTATGAACATGCGTACTGAATACTGCGGCCGCATCGACCGCAAGCACCTGGGACAGACGATCGCGTTGTGCGGCTGGGTGCACCGGCGCCGCGACCACGGCGGGGTGATCTTCATCGACCTGCGGGACCGCGAGGGCCTGGTGCAGGTCGTGTGCGACCCGGACACGCCCGAGACATTCAAGACCGCCGACCGGCTGCGCTCGGAATACGTCGTGCGCGTGGAGGGCAAGGTGCGCGAGCGCCCGGCCGGGACGGTCAACCCCGAGCTCCCGAGCGGCGAGATCGAAGTGCTCGCGCGCAGCATCGAGATCCTCAACGCGTCGCTGCCGCCGCCGTTCCAGATCGACGAGGACCACCTCTCGGAGAACGTGCGCCTCGAGAACCGCGTGCTCGACCTGCGGCGCCCGGTGATGCAGAAGAACCTGCGGCTGCGCTACCGCGTCGCGATGGCGGTGCGCAACTACCTCGACCGCCAGGGCTTCATCGACATCGAGACCCCGATGCTGACGCGCTCGACGCCGGAAGGCGCGCGCGACTACCTGGTCCCCTCGCGCGTGCACCCCGGCGAGTTCTTCGCGCTGCCGCAGTCGCCGCAGCTGTTCAAGCAGATGCTGATGGCTTCCGGCTTCGACCGCTACTACCAGATCGTCAAGTGCTTCCGCGACGAGGACCTGCGCGCCGACCGCCAGCCCGAGTTCACGCAGATCGATATCGAGACTTCGTTCCTCGACCAGGCCGCCATCACGGGCATGATGGAGGACATGGTGCGCCACGTGTTCAAGGACGTCCTCGACGTCGAGCTGCCCAACCCGTTTCCGCGCCTGTCCTACGACGAGGCGATTTCGCGCTACGGCTCGGACAAGCCCGACTTGCGCGTGACGCTCGAGCTGACCGAGCTGACCGACGTGATGAAGGAGGTCGCGTTCAAGGTCTTCAGCGGCCCGGCCAACACGCCGGGGGGCCGCGTCGCGGGACTGCGGATCCCGGGCGGGGCGGCGCTCACGCGCGGCGAAATCGACGGCTACACCGAGTTCGTCAAGAACTACGGCGCCAAAGGGCTCGCCTACATCAAGATTGCCGATGTCGCCCAGCTGAACGACAAGGGCCTGCAGTCGCCGATCGTGAAGAACCTCTCGGAACCGGCGCTGAAGGCGGCGATGGAGCGCACCGGCGCGCAGAATGGCGACCTCATCTTCTTCGGCGCGGACAAGGCCAAGGTGGTCAACGACGCGCTCGGCGCGCTGCGCCAGAAGATCGGCCACGAGCGGGGTCACGCGCAGCCCGGCTGGCGCCCGCTGTGGGTGCTGGATTTCCCGATGTTCGAGTGGGACGAGGAGGAGAAGCGCTGGAACGCGATGCACCATCCCTTCACTTCGCCCGCCGACGGCCACGAGGACAAGCTCGATTCCGACCAGGGCTCCGCGCGCGCGAAGGCGCACGACATGGTGCTGAACGGCTGGGAGATCGGCGGCGGATCGGTGCGGATACACCGCGCCGACGTGCAGCAAAAGATCTTCCGGGCGCTCAACATCGGGCCCGACGAGGCGCAGGCCAAGTTCGGCTTCCTGCTCGACGCGCTCCAGTACGGCGCCCCGCCGCACGGCGGCATCGCCTTCGGCCTCGACCGCATGGTGGCGCTGATGGCGGGGGCCGAGTCGATCCGCGACGTCATCGCGTTTCCCAAGACCCAGCGCGCGCAGTGCCTGCTCACGCGCGCGCCGAGCGCGGTGGACGAGAAGCAGCTGCGCGAGCTCCACATCCGCCTGCGGCAGCAGGAGCCGAAGAAATAACCGCCGGGGCGCCGGCCACGCAGGAGAACCTGGAATGAAGGCCCTCATCCCGGCGCTGGCCCTGCTCCTGTTCCTGCTGTCTCCGCTGTCGGCCCCCGTGGCGCTGGCGGGCGAGGCGGAGTGGAAGGCGCACATGGACGCGGGCCTGCTGTCGGTCAAGACGGGAGATCACCAGGGAGCAGCGAGCCGCTTCGAGGCGGCGGTGCGCGAGGCGCGCCTCCTCGGCGACAAGGACCCGCGCTACGCGGTGTCGCTCTATCGCCTGGCCGTTGCCTACCACCAGCTGGGCCGCTGGGCCGACGCCGACCCGCTCTACAAGCAGTCGTACGCGCTGACGCTGAAGCTCTACGGCGACCAGCATCCGTTCGTCGCGACGCAGCTGAGCGACATGGCCACTTTCTACGTCGAGCAGGGACAGCACCAGCTCGCGGAGCCGCTGCTCAAGCGGCTGCTCGCGCTGGAGGAAAAGAAGCTCGGCCCCGATCACCCGACGGTCGCGGCGACGCTGAACCGGCTCGGGGAGCTCTACCGCGACGTCGGCCAATTCACCCTGGCCGTGCCGCTCTACCGCCGCGCGCTGGGAATACTCGAGACCGCGCATGGGCCCGAGGACCAGGACGTGGCGACCGTGCTGAACAACCTGGCGCTCGCCTACTCGGCGCAGAGCCGCTATTTCGAGGCCGAGCCGCTGTACCGGCGCTCGATCGCGCTCCGTGAGAAGGCGTTTGGCCCCAACCATCCGCGCGTGGGAACGGTCCTGCACAACCTGGCGGACCTCTACCGGGTCCAGGGCCGCCACGCCGAAGCCGAGCCGCTCTACCTGCGCGCGATCGCCATCGCGGAGAAAACGCCCGGCCCGCGCAACCAGGACGTGGTGACCATGCTCGGCAACCTGGCGAAGCTCTACCGGGCGCAGGATCGCAACGCGGACGCCGATGCGGCGCTGGCGCGGGCGAAGAAGGCGCAGGAGCAGTCATCCAAATGAGGGTGCGCACGAGCATGCGCGCGTGGTTGCCGGGGCTCGCGGTCGCAGTCCTCCTGCTCGCCGGGCGCGCCGCGTGGGCGGGCGAGGCGGAATTCAACGCGCATATGGGCGCCGGGGTGACCGCGCTCGGCAGGAGCGACGAGGGCGAGGCGGCGGCGCGGTTCGAGGCCGCGGTGCGCGAAGCGGCCGGATTCGGCGAGAGCGATCCCCGCCGCGCGGTGTCGCTCTATTTTCTTGCCGTGACGTATCACCGGCAGGGGCGCTACGAGGACGCCGAGACGCCCTACAAGCAGGCGCTCGATTTGACCGAGAAGATCCGGGGACCGGAGCATCCCGACTTCGTGACCATGCTGGGCAACCTGGCGGCGTTCTACATGGAGCAGTTCAAGAACGCCTACGCCGAGCCGCTGCTGACGCGCCTGCTCGCTATCGAGGAAAAGCTCTACGGGGCCGACCACGTGGAAGTGGCGACGACCCTCAACAACCTGGCCGAGCTCTACCGCCGGGAAGGGTTCCTCAGCCGCGCCATCCCGCTGTTCCAGCGCGCGCTCGCGATCAGCGAGGCGAAGATCGGTCCCGATCATCCTGAAACGGCCACGACGGTGGCGAACCTCGCGCGCAGCTACACGTCGCAGGCACACTACGCCGAAGCCGAGCCGCTCTACCGGCGCGCCCTGCGCATCCGCGAGAACGCGCTCGGCGCGGACCACCCGCAGGTGGGCTCGGTGCTGAACTACTTCGGGGAGTTCTACCGCGCGCAAGGACTCTATTCGGAGGCCGAGCCGCTTTACCTGCGCGCCATCACGATCTACGAGAAGGCGGCGGACAACGTCCAGCTGGCGATCGTGCTGCACAACCTGGCGCGGGCGTACGATTCCCAGGGCCGCCGCAAGGAAGCGGACGCGGTCCTGGCGCGGGCGAAGAAGGCGGAACAGCAGCGGGCGAAGTAGGGGGGCCATGAGGGCTGCGAGACGCTTCCTGCTGGCCATCGTAGCGCTGCTCCTGGCGGGCGCGCCGGCGGCCGTGGTGGCGGAGCGCGTCGCCGGAGCGCCTGCGGTGCGCGAAGCAAGCGCGGCGGAGCTGCCGCGCGAGGCGCGCGAGACCCTCGATCTCATCCGGCGGGGCGGGCCGTACCCCTACGAGCGCGACGGAACGGCCTTCGGGAACTACGAGCGGATGCTGCCGCCGCAGCCGCGCGGCTACTACCGCGAGTACACGGTGCGCACGCCCGGCACCCAGGGCCGTGGCGCGCGGCGCGTTGTCGCCGGGCGCGGCGGAGAGCTCTACTACACGGACGATCACTACCGGACGTTCCGGCGCATACGGGAGCCGTGACCCGTTAATCGCGAGTCGTGATTCGAGCGTCTTGGTTGGCCGGGCGTTGTAATAACATGGAGCGAATCACGATTCACGACTCTCGAATTACGATTCCGGGAATGAAAAAATACGACAAGATCGTGCGCGCGGGCCATGCCGGCATCTACGCGGCGCCCGGCGTGCTCGGTCCATTGCGGGAGGCGGCGAAGCGCGCCGGCATGGCCTGGTGCGACCTCGATCTCGCGGGGGCGGGCGATCGCGGTGAATTCCTGACGCGTTGCGCGGAGGTCTTCGCGCTGCCGGCCCATTTCGGCAGGAACTGGGACGCGCTGCGCGACAGCCTGATCGACTTCGCCGCGCAGCAGAGACCGGGGACCGTCGTGCACTGGCGCCGTGGCGCCGAGCTGGCGCGCCGCTCGCCGGAATCCATGGTGACGGCTCTTGAAATTTTCCAGGAAGCGGCCATGTACGGTGCAGGCGCCGGAGGCTGCTTCGTCGTGATCGTGGACCGCGACGGCGCCCCGGGCGTGGACCTGGCGCCGCTGCGCTAGGATTCGGAGCGCGGCCTGCGCGAAATCGAGCCGGGACCATCGAGCATCCACCCTCCGCATCTCATGAAATACAAGACGCCGGTATCGGTGCTCGTGGTCGTGCACACGCCCGAGCTGGACGTGCTGCTGCTCGAGCGGGCGGACCGGGCGGGGTTCTGGCAGTCGGTGACGGGCAGCCAGGACGAGGGCGAGACTCTGCGCCAGACCGCGGTGCGCGAGCTCGAGGAGGAGACCGGTCTCGACGCGGCGCAGCACGAGCTGGCGGACTGGCGCAAGCAGAACGTCTACGAGATCTACCGGCGCTGGCGCAGCCGCTATGCCCCCGGCATTACGCACAACACAGAGCACGTGTTCGGGCTGCTGGTGCCGCGCCGGCTCGAGGTGACGCTCGCGCCGCGCGAGCACCTGCGCTACGAATGGATGCCGTGGCAGGCCGCGGCGGAGAAAGTCTTCTCGTGGAGCAACTCCGAGGCGATTCGCGAGCTGCCGCAGCGCATTGCGGAATACGGCAAGAAACCCTGACCAGAATACGGACTTAGCCCGGCGCGCCGCACTCCGGCACCGGATAGTTGTCATACAATAAGACTTCTGTTTCGAGGGCGTAAAGGAAGATGGAAGCAGCGACGATAGGATTCGACCGGTTCAAGCCGCTCGCCGACGAGGCGTGCGACGAGCGCGTGCGCGCCGCCCGCGCGGCGCTCGGCAAGGACGTGGTCGTGCTCGGCCACCACTACCAGCGGCCGGAGGTCTACAAGCACGCCGATCTCACCGGCGACTCGCTGCAGCTGTCCAAGCTCGCGGCCCAGACCGACGCGCGCTATATCGTCTTTTGCGGCGTGCACTTCATGGCCGAGGTCGCCGACATCCTCTCGAAGCCGCAGCAGATCACGATACTGCCCGACCTCGGCGCCGGGTGCTCGATGGCGGACATGGCCAACCTCGCCAAGGTCGAGCGCGCGTGGCGCGAGATCGCCACGGTTCTCGATCCCGACCAGCACGTCACGCCGGTCACTTACATCAATTCGGCGGCCGACCTCAAGGCATTTTGCGGCGAGCACGGCGGCATCGTCTGCACGTCCTCGAACGCGCGCCCGATACTCGAATGGTCGTTCGCGCGGCGCGAGAAGGTCCTGTTCTTCCCGGACCAGCACCTGGGGCGCTGGACCGGCTACCTCATGGATATCCCGCTCGCCGAGATGCTGGTGTGGGACCCGGACGAGGAGCTGGGTGGCCTGACGCCCCAGCAGATCAAGATGGCGAAGATCCTGCTGTGGAAGGGGCACTGCTCGGTGCACCAGATGTTCCAGCCGCAGCACGTCCTGCGCTGGCGCGAGAAGAATCCCTCGGGCATGGTGATCTCGCACCCCGAGTGCCGGTTCGACGTCTGCAAGCTGTCCGACTACGTCGGCTCGACCGATTTCATCATCAAGACCATCGCCGCCAGCTCGCCCGGCACGCGCTGGCTGGTCGGCACCGAGCTGAACCTGGTGAACCGCATCGCGGAGCAGTACAAGGCCCAGGGCAAGCTCGTGCAGTTCATGGCGCCGACGGTCTGCATGTGCTCGACCATGGCGCGCATCGACCCCCAGCATTTCGCCTGGGCGCTCGAGAACCTGGTGGCCGGCAAGGTGGTCAACCAGATCAAGGTGCCGCGCAACGAAGCGGAGCTCGCCCGGATCGCGCTCGACCGCATGCTCGCGGTCTCGTAACCGCATGCTCGCGGTCTCGTAACCGCATGCTCGCGGTCTCGTAACCGCATGCTCGCGGTCTCGTAACCGCATGCTCGCGGTCTCGTAACCGCATGCTCGCGGTCTCGTAACCGCATGCTCGCGGTCTCCTGACCGCCGGACGAGGGTATCTCCCCTCGGGGGTATCTCCCCTCGTGCTCCCCGTCGCAAACTCCGGGTGATACGCTATGGGCCGTGAGGCCCGGTGCGCATCCGTTGCTGCTCGCGTTGCTGGTGGCGCTCGCCCCGGCACGGGCCGCCGAGATCACCGTGGAGGTCAAGCGCGAGCGCGACGTGTTCCACGTCGAGGCGCGCGGCGAGTTCGAGGGCAGCGTCGCCCGCACCTGGCAGGTCCTGACCGACTACGGCCGCTATTCCGAGTACATCCCCGAGGTGAGCGAAAGCCGCGTCCTCTCGCGCCGCGGCCACCAGGTCGAGGTGGAGCAGAAAGGGGAGGCGCGCGTGCTGTTTCTCACCTTCCCCATCGAGGTGCGGCTCGCCATCACCGAGCAGCCGTACGAGCGCATCATTGCGCGGTCCGTATCGGGAAGCTTCCGCGAGCTGCGCAGCGTCTATTCGCTCGAGGCGGGGCAGGGACGTATCCTGCTGCGCTACGTCGGGCGCCTGGTGCCGGATTTCTACGTCCCGCCGGTGCTCGGGACGCTGCTGCTCAAGCGCAATGTCGAGGAGATGTTCGTCGCCCTGGTCGAGGAGATGGAGAGGCGAAACGCCCAGCAGGGAGCGAAGCAACCGTGACCCGTCACCCGTGACCAGGAAAGCCGCGATACCGGGAACGTCGAAGTCGGCACTGATCGCGCTCCTTTTGCTGGTGGCGGGCTGCGCCGGCGCGCCGCCGCGCGCCATCACCGAGGGCCCGAACGCGGAATGCCACGAGGTGTTGCGGCGCGTCGATCGCGCGGTCGCCGAGGCCGGCGTCGCTGACGGGATGACCGCGCGGGTGGCCGGCTTTCCGTACCTGCGCGTCAACCGCTTTCTCGCGAGCTACGCGCAGGAGGCGCTCGATGGCGCCCGTTTCGTGGAGTGGATGGACCGCATGGTCGCGCTCGGCGCCGACGCTTATGCGATCGAGCTCGCCAACCTGCCGCCGGACCGGGCGGAGGCGCTCGGGCACGAATTGTGGCAGGCCGGCCGGGAGCCCGCGTGGGCCGGCGCCGCGGTCGCGGATTGCACCACGCGGCTGGCGGCGGCGGACCGCACCGACCCGGCTCGCCGCGAAGCGCTCAAGGCCGCCGCCCGGGTTCCCGACGATTACGTCACCTGGCATCGCATCGCAGGCCTTTACTGGCTCACGCGCATCCCGTTCGCGCGGGGCGTGGGCGACTGGCAACGCGAGGTGCGCGAGTCGTATGCGCTGATGCTCGCCGAGCTGCCGGCCCGCGGGGAGCCCAGGACCTACGTGCCGCCGCCGGGCGCGCTCTCGACCCCCGCGGTCGCCGCGCTGCTGGCACGGGCCTCGGCCAATGCGCTGGGCATACCCGACCCGCGCGGCGCGGAGCTCGACTCGATATTCCGGACTTTCGCGCCGCGCTTCGTGGTGGAGACGGCCGGCGACGCGGACCTGCCCGGGGAGCCCGGGTGGGGTGGCGGCGAGGTGCCGCGCATCGTCTCCCGCCTGCCGGTGGTGTATCGCCGCGTCTCCCATGCCCGCCACGGCGGGGAGGCGCTGCTGCAGCTCAACTACATACTCTGGTTTCCCGAGCGTCCGCGGGGAAGCGGCTCGGACCTGCTCGCCGGGCACCTCGACGCCGTGGTGTGGCGGGTGACGCTGGCGCCCGACGGCGCACCCTGGGTGTTCGATACCATGCACGCATGCGGTTGCTATCACCTCTACTTCCCCACGGCGCGCGCCGCCGTCAGGCCGCAGCCCGAGTCGCTCGACGAGACGGTGTTCGCGCCCCAGCAGCTGCCGCGCCTGGACGCCGGCCAGCGCGTCACCGTGCGCCTGGAGGCGGCAACACACTATGTGCAGCGCATCCTGCCGGGGGCCGAGCCGGGCATGGGCGCATTGGAGTACGTCCTGGCCGAGGACGACCTCCTGCGCTCGTTGCCGCTGCCGGGCGGCGGCCGGCGCAGCCTGTTCCGGCCCGACGGCATCGTGCCGGGTACCGAGCGCGGGGAGCGCTACCTGTTCTGGCCCATGGGCGTGCGGGAGCCCGGGGCGATGCGGCAATGGGGACGCCACGCCACTGCGTTCGTGGGGCGCCGCCATTTCGACGATCCGCGGCTCATGGAACGGTATTTCGCGTTCACGGACTAACCCCTAACGGGAAAATATGCTAACGGGTTTGAATTCATGCACACGCTGAGGGTGGCGAGCTACAACATCCACAAGGGCTTCGCCAGCCCGCCGCTGTTCCACAAGCGGATGGCGATACACGATCTGCGCGCCAAGCTGCACGGGTTCGACGCCGACGTGGTGTTCCTGCAGGAAGTGCACGGCCAGAACGATCAGCACGCCAAGCGCTATCCCAACTGGCCCGCCGCCCCGCAGTACGAGTTCCTGGCCGACACGATGTGGAGTGATTTCGCCTACGGCAAGAATTCCGTGTACGACAGCGGGCATCACGGCAACGCGATCCTGTCGCGCTTCCCGATCCTGAAATGGGACAACCTGGACGTCTCCACGCACCGCTTCGAGCATCGCGGCCTCCTGCATTGCGAGATCGACGTCCCGGGATGGCGCGAGCCGCTGCATTGCGTGTGCGTCCACCTCGGCCTGCGCGGGCACGAGCGCAGCCGCCAGATGGAGAAGCTGCGCCAGCGCATCGAGCGCGTGGTCCCGGCGGACGCTCCGCTCGTCGTGGCCGGTGATTTCAACGACTGGCGCAGGCACGCGACCCACGAGCTGGCGCACCCGCTCAACCTCTACGAGGTGTTCGAGCTGGTGAAGGGCCGTGCCGCCCGCACCTTCCCCGCGCTGCTTCCGTTCATGTCGCTCGATCGCATCTACGTGCGCGGCTTCCGCGTGTTCAGCGCCCACGTGCACCACGGGCGGGTGTGGGCCCGCATATCCGACCACGCGGCATTGACCGCGACGCTGCTGCCGCTATGACCGAGTTCCTCGACGGCAACCGCATCACCCTGATCAAGAGCGGCGTCGAGTACTTCCCCGAGTTGATCGCGCAATTCGACGCGGCGCGCGACGAGATCCATCTCGAGACCTATATCTTCGAGGACGACGAGACCGGCCGCTCGATCGCCGCGGCGCTCGTGCGCGCGGCGCGCCGCGGCGTGACGGCCTGCGTGATGGTGGACGGCTTCGGCTCGCAGGACCTGGACCGCGCGCTCGTGAGGGAGATGGCCGGGGCCGGGGTGAGGTTTCTCGTCTACCGGCGCCAGATTTCGCCCTGGACGCTCAGGCGCACGCGGCTGCGCCGCCTCCACCGCAAGATAGCGCTGATCGATGCGAGAACCGCGTACGTGGGCGGCATCAACATCATGGACGAGGTCGCGCTTCCCGACGGGAAGGTCGTCCCGCGGTTCGACTACGCGGTGCGCGTCGAGGGCCCGCTGGTCGTCGGCATTCACCATGCCGTCAAGCGCCTCTGGACCCGGGTCTACGCCCTGCAGTTCCGCGAGCGCAGGGCGGTCGCCCGGGGACCGCGGCCGGCGGCGGAGCGGCGCGGCGCGCAGCGCGCGGCGCTGGTCGTTCGCGACAACATCGTGCACCGCCGGGATATCGAGCAGGCCTATCTCGAGGCGATCGCGCGGGCGCGCAGCGAGATCCTGATCGCCAACGCCTATTTCCTGCCGGGTCTCAATTTTCGCCGGGCGCTGTTCGACGCCTCGGCGCGCGGCGTGCGCGTGAAGCTGCTGCTCCAGGGCAAGGTCGAGTACCTGCTGCAGCACTATGCGACGCGGGCGATCTACGGCTCGTTCCTGGACGCGGGGATCGAGATCCACGAGTACCAGGCGAGCTTCATGCATGCCAAGGTGGCCGTCATCGACTGCTGCTGGGCGACGGTGGGCTCCTCCAACATCGATCCGTTCAGCCTGCTGCTCGCGCGCGAGGCCAACGTGGTGATCGATGACGAGCCGTTCGCCCGGGAGCTGCGCGACGACCTTCTCGCCGCGCTGGCCGGCGGAGCGGCCCAGGTGCGGCGCGAGCGCTGGAAGGACGAGCCGGCGCTGACGCGGGCGCTGGCGTGGGGGAGTTACGAGCTGGTGCGGTTCCTGGCGGGGACGTTCGCCTACGGCAGGGCGCGGGAATTCACTGGGTGACGACTGACGGGTGACGAGCGCGGCCAGAAGCCCTGATCATCGCTGAGTGTCCCTCTCCCCGGGGTCGCGGGGAGAGGGTAGGGTGAGGGGCGTCACAGGGTAGGGGCGTCACTCGTCACTGCATCTAGTATCGGTACTGATATCCCCCCGAATCCCCCACCGGCGTGGAAACCGGCACCGGCGCCGGCACCGGGGGCGCGCTGGAGATGACGCCCGGCGGAGGGGTGGTCGCGGTGGGCGCCGCGTCCACCACGCCGACGCCGACGCGCACCGTCGCGCCCGGTTCGTGGGGCAGGGTGGTCGTGATGTCGCGACCGTTGTAGCGATAGAGCACGGTGTAGCCCTTCACGACATCGCGCGTGGACTGGATGGTCCGGCACTGCTGCGCGGGCTGTGCCGACGCGCTGCGCTGCGGATTCTGCACGCGGTCGCCCGCCACGGAGCCCGCCACCGCGCCGGCTGCCGCTGCGGCGTTCTGCCCGTTGCCCTTGCCGACCTGCGCGCCCAGGATGCCGCCGGCCGCCGCGCCTACCACGGCGCCGGCCACCGGGCGCTCGCTGTCCGGATTCGTCACCCGATCGCCGACGATGGAGCCCACGGTGGCTCCCGCGGCGGTGGCGACCGTTTTCCCGGCGCCCTTGCCGATCTGGGCGCCGAGCAGGGCGCCGGCCAGCCCGCCCACGATATTGCCGGCGACGCTGCGCTCCTGCACGGGCGCGGCGGCGGCGGCGGGGCTGCACTCCTGCCGCGGCTCGGAAATGCGCTCGATGATCGGGGTGGAGGAAACGACCTGCGCGGTATCGATGAGGTCCGTCGCGAGCGCGCCACCTGCGAGCGCCGTCATCGCCGCGGCCAATACGGTTTTCTTCATGGTTCTCCCTGTTCGGATGCGTGCTGGCGCAACACTATCGGGAAACCGGCGGGCGCGGAACCATCTTTACACATCGTTACAAAACGCCGGGAAGGGCGTGCACCCGGTCACAAAATTGGTGCACGGGAGCGGGCCACGGCCCGTTTGCGGGGCGCGGCATTTTTTGCCGGCATTCCTAAGTTATTGATTCGAGGCGGTTGCGAACCTGGCACCCGATTTGCATTACCCCTGGCTGAAAGCGGGTGCTGCCACCATGGGTCGCGCGCTTTCATCCTCCTCCTTTGGTACGTTTCAGGCGCGGCCGCAAGCCGCGCCTTTTTTTTCGTGCTGTCCCCTTAAAAAAGGGCAGCCGCGCCCTCATGTTATGCTCGATGCAGCATGACTGTGTAATTGACTCGTATCTGGCGGCCCCGCCCGCCGGTCCGTCGTAGACCGCAAGCATCCCGCAAGAATCCACTTTTCCAATAGCGCCGCCGCGATCCCATGTCTCCGCATCACACCGCCGCGCCCGCCGCGATTTCCCTCCCCCCGACGCTGCCGCGGCGCGGCGCCTGGCGCATGGTGCCGATGCTCCTGCCCTACCTGTGGGAGTACCGCGGGCGCGTCGCCTTCGCGCTCGCCTGCCTCGTCGCCGCCAAGCTCGCCAACGTCGGCGTGCCGCTGGTGCTGAAGGAGGTCGTGGACGCGCTCGACCCGGCGCACGCGGTGGTCGCCGTGCCGTTCGCCCTGCTGCTGGCTTACGGATTGCTGCGCCTGTCCGCGACGCTGTTCGGGGAGCTTCGCGACGTGGTGTTCGTTCCCGTCGCGCAGCGCGCCGTGCGCCGGCTCGGGCTCATGGTGTTCCGCCACCTGCACAGCCTGTCGCTGCGCTTCCACCTCGAGCGGCAGACCGGCGGCGTATCGCGCGACATCGAGCGAGGCACCAACGGGGTCTCGACGCTGCTCTCCTACATGCTGTTCTCCATCGTCCCGGTGATCCTGGAGTTCAGCCTGGTGGCGGGCGTGCTGTTTGCCAAGTTCGACTGGCGCTTCGTGGCGGTAACCTTCGGCGCGGTGACGGTCTACATCGGCTACACCTTCGCCGTCTCGGAATGGCGCATGGGCATCCGCCGCCGCGCCAACGAGCTCGACTCGCGCGCCAACACCCGCGCGATCGACAGCCTGCTCAACTACGAGACGGTCAAGTATTTCAACAACGAGGAATACGAGGCAGCGCGCTACGACGACAACCTCAGGAGCTACGAGACCGCCGCGGTGAAGAGCGAGGCGTCGCTCGGGCTGCTCAACACGGGGCAGAGCCTGATCATCGCGGCGGCGGTGACCATGCTCATGATCCTGGCCGCGGAAGGCGTGTCGGCGCAGGCGCTCACGCTCGGCGATCTCGTGCTGATCAACGCGCTGCTCATCCAGCTCTACATTCCGCTCAACTACCTCGGCATGGTCTACCGCGAGATCAAGCAGGCGCGCATCGACATGGACCGGATGTTCCGGCTGCTCGACGAGAACCGCGAGATCGAGGACCGTCCGGGCGCCGTGCCGCTGCCCGGCGGCGGCGCGGTCATCCGCTTCGATCGCGTCAGCTTCGGCTACGACAGCCGCCGCCAGATCCTCCAGGAGGTCAGCTTCGAGGTGCCCGCGGCAGCCAAGGTGGCGGTGGTGGGCGCAAGCGGCGCGGGCAAGTCCACGCTGGCGCGCCTGCTCTACCGGTTCTACGACGTCAACGAGGGCGCGGTGCGGGTGAACGGCATGGACATACGCGACGTGACGCAGGCGAGCCTGCGCGGGGCGATCGCCATCGTGCCGCAGGACACCGTGCTGTTCAACGACACCATCTACTACAACATCCATTACGGGCGCCCGGGCGCCTCGCGCGAGGAGGTCCATGCCGCCGCGCAGGCGGCCCACATCCACGATTTCATCGTGAGCCTGCCCGATGGCTACGAGACCAGGGTGGGGGAGAGAGGACTCAAGCTATCGGGCGGCGAGAAGCAGCGCGTGGCGATCGCGCGCGCGATACTGAAGAACCCGCGCATCCTGATCTTCGACGAGGCGACTTCCGCCCTCGACTCCAAGTCGGAAAAATCGATCCAGGCCGAGCTGAACCGGATCGCGCGCGGGCACACGACGCTCGTCATCGCCCACCGCCTGTCCACCGTCATGGACGCGGACCAGATCCTCGTCATGGATCACGGCCGCATCATCGAGCGCGGCACCCACCGCGAGCTGCTCGAGCGCGCCGGGGCCTATTTCCAGATGTGGATCCTGCAGCAGCAGGAAGAGGCCGAGCGGGAGAAGGCGACCGTCGGCTGACCGCGGTTCAGCCCGCCCGCGGGAACACGATGCGCACCAGCGTGCCGGTGTCGCTCGCGCCGGCGGCCAGGCTGGCCTCCGCGCCGTGCATGAGCGCGATCTCGCGCACGATCGCGAGTCCCAGGCCGGCGCCGTCGACGCCGGTCCCGAGCACGCGGTAGAAGCGCTCGAATACCCGCGCGCGCTCCGCCTCTGAAATTCCCGGCCCGTTGTCCTCGATCGAGAGCGCCAGCCCCTTGCCTTCCCGCGTGACGCGCACCGTGACCTGCCCGCCGGCCTGCGTGTAGCGCACGGCGTTGTCGAGCAGGTTGTTCAGCATTTCCCGCAGCAGGAACGGGTCGCCCTCGATGCGCGCGCCGGCGAGCGGGCTGTCGAAGCCGAGGTCGATGTTGCGCTCGAGCGCGCGCGGCACCCACTCGGTGGTCGTGTCGCGGGCGAGCGTAACGAGGTCGAGCGGCTCGGGGTTGCGGCCGCGGCCGGCGCCCGGCTCTGCCCGGGCGAGGGACAGCAGCTGGTTGACCAGGCGCGTCGTCTGGACGGTGGCGGTGTGCAGCTGCTTGAGCGTCACCTGCGTATCGCCCGAGGGCGCCTGGCGCAGCGCGAGCTCGGTCTGGGTCTTCAACCCCGCGACCGGCGTGCGCAACTGGTGCGCGGCGTCGGCGATGAACCGCTGCTGGGCCTCGATCGCCGCGCCAAGCCGCGCCAGCAGGTCGTTCATCGCGTGGATCAGCGGCTGCACTTCCAGCGGCGCCTTCTCCTCGGAGAGCGCCGAGAGGTCGCGATGTGACCGGCTCTGGATCTCGCGGCGCAGGGAGGAGAGCGGGGCGAGCCCGCGGCCCACGCCGTACCACACGGCGAGGCCGGCCAGCATGATCAGCAGGCCCTGCGGGAGCGCCATGCGCAGGATGATCTGGCGGGCGAACTCGTCGCGCGCGGTGACGCGCTCGGCGACCTGGATCGTCGCGGTGCCGCGCCCGGCCACCGGCACGCGCAGCGCCACGGCGCGGATGACCTGGCCCAGGTACACGTCGTCGTAGTAGCTGATGCGGTCGGTGCTCTCTTCGCTTTCGCCCGACGGCCGCGGCAGGTCCGGCTCGCCCGTGACGAAATCGTTGTCGGGACCGTTGACGAGATAGTAAAGGCGCCCCGACTCGCGCGTCTGCAGGATCTGCAACGCGACTTCCGGGAGGTCCACGTAGATGCGGTCGTCGATGGTGCGGATCTGGCGGCCGATGTCCTGCGCGGCCTCGAGCAGCGCGCGGTCATAGGCGAGATTGACGAAGCGCCGGGCGATGTCGTAGTCGATGACCGTGCTCACCGACCACAGCACGAGCAGCGGCCCCGCGAGCCAGGCGATCAGCTGGCGCCGCAGCGTCCGGGTGCCAAGCAGGCCGTTAGGGACTCTCGCCATGCCCCGGTTTTTCCAGCAGGTAGCCGAGGCCGCGTATGGTGCGGATGGCAACGCCCGCGGGCTCGAGCTTGCGGCGCAGCCGGTGCACGTAGACCTCGATCGCGTTGGCGCCGACTTCCTCGTCCCAGCCGTAGAGCTGCTCGGCGAGCTGCTCCTTGTTCACCACCCGTCCGCTGCGCAGCATCAGCACTTCGAGCACGCCCAGCTCGCGCGCCGACAGCTCGAGCGGCTCCCCGTTCAGGGTGGCCCGCCGTCCGGCGGTATCGAGCGCGAGCGCCCCGTGGGTTATCAGCGAGCCTCCGCCTGATTGCCCGCGCCGTATGAGCGCGCGCACCCGCGCCTCGAGCTCCGGGAGATCGAATGGCTTGGTGAGGTAGTCGTCGGCGCCCAGGTCGAGGCCCTTCACGCGGTCCTCGAGCGCGTCGCGCGCGGTCAGCACCATCACCGGGATGCGCGAGCCGCGCCGACGCAGGCGGCGCAGGACCTCGTAGCCGTCGAGCTTGGGCAGGCCGAGGTCGAGGATGACGAGATCGTAGTTCTGCGCGGCGAGCACGTGATCGGCTTCGCTGCCGTCGGAGACGCAGTCCACGGCGTAGTCGGCGGCGCGCAGGGTGCGGTTCAGGCCGTCCGCCAGCACCGGGTCATCTTCGACGATCAGGATGCGCATGGTGTTCCAAATTCTGGACTCGAAGGGTCCGGGAGAGGGTGGGCCAGCGGCTCAACAGCGTCACGGCGGATGCAGTATCTCCCAGTTTTCATTCCATTCTCCAGCGTCAGTCCAAAGCGTGACTTTCTGCGCGTCCAAAACCGCCGCCACGTAAGTTTCACGTAAGGCCTCGGGGCTAGCCTGCACTCATCACGCGGAACGCTCGGCTGAAATTTCCGCGCAGGTTTACAGGGTGCTCCGTCTTTCCTCCTCGGAGGCCTGGCAGTAGCAGTTATCTGTGCTGAGCGGGTAATTGCATGGCCTCTTTGCCTCCGCTGGGACAACCCACACTGTCCCACGCGGAGTTTTTTTTGGTCCATCGTTTTCCCGGCCCCGAGTTCCACTGGAGGTTGAAAAGTCCGCGCTAAGCCTGTATTTTGTCGGGAATTCAGGTGCTTGGTACCGATCATACCGGTACCGGTCCGGAGGGGATCTGAAACCGCTGCTGCTGGCTATAGGCTTAATCGCGGCGCTGGCCTTGCCCGGGGCCCAGGCCGCATCCCGCGCCCCCGAGTCCGGCCGCAACGGCCCCGACCTCAAGTCCGCTTCCGTCCTGGTCGTCGAGCAGGAAGGCTTCAAGGTCCTCTACGCCAAGAACGTCGAGGCCGTCGTCCCGATCGCCTCGATCACCAAGCTGATGACCGCGCAGGTCGTGCTCGACAACGCGTTGCCGCTCGACGAGCCGATCACGGTGAGCCAGGCCGACGTGGACGACATCAAGCGCACGCGCTCGCGCCTGAAGGTGGGGACCACGCTTCCGCGCGGAGAGCTGCTCAGGCTCGCGCTCATGGCCTCCGAGAACCGCGCGGCCGCGGCGCTGGCGCGTTCCTATCCCGGGGGCACGCCTGCTTTCGTGGCGGCGATGAACCGCAAGGCGGCCGAGCTGGGCATGCACCACACCCGCTACGTGGACGGCACCGGGCTGTCCAGCGAGAACGTATCCACGGCGCAGGACCTGACGCGGCTGGTGAGCGCCGCGTATCGCCACGCGCTGATCCGGGAGTACTCCACGGAAACGTCGCATACCGTGGAGCTCGCCAACGGCCGGCACCTGCAGTACTCGAACTCCAACCGGCTGGTGAAGAACTCCGGCTGGGAGATCGGCCTGTCCAAGACCGGCTACATCAACGAGGCCGGGCGCTGCCTGGTCCTGCAGACAAAAATAGCCGCGAAGCCGGTGATCATCGTGTTGCTCGACTCGTGGGGCAAGCTGACCCGCATCGGCGACGCCAACCGCATCAAGAAGTGGATCGAGAGTAATTATTCTCGCCGTCCCGCGGGCTGAAGGCGCGGCCCGCCGCGCCTCACCCGAGCGCCCGGCAGAGGCGCACACCCAGGAACCCGCCGTTGTCACGCCTCCACCCGATCGACTTTCTCGACCTGCAGCCCGACGCGGGCAGCTTCCTGGAGGAAGTGACCGCGGGGCTGTCGCGACCGCTCAAGGCGCTGCCGCCCAAGTACTTCTACGACGCGCGCGGCAGCGAGCTGTTCGAGGCGATCTGCGAGCTGCCCGAGTACTACCTCACGCGGGCGGAGCTCGCGCTGATGCGCAACCATGCGGCGGAGATGGCGCGCCACCTGGGCCCGGGCTGCGCCGTCATCGAGTACGGCAGCGGCAGCGGGCGCAAGACGCGCCTCCTGCTGGAGGCGCTCGCGCCCGTTGCCTATGTCCCGATCGACATCGCGCGCGAGCAGCTCAAGGTGACCGCGGCGGAGATCGCCCGCGAATTTCCCGGGCTCGCAGTGACGGCGGTGTGCGCGGACTACTCGCGAGCGCCCGAGCTGCCGACGCTCGCCGGTGCGCCCGCGCGGCGGCGGGTCGTCTATTTCCCCGGCTCGACCATCGGCAACCTTGCCGTGCCCGAGGCCGCCGAATTCCTCGTCAACGCGCGGCGGCTGGCCGGGCGGGGCGGCGGCATGCTGGTGGGCGTCGATCTCAAGAAGGACGCGGCGCGCATCAATGCCGCCTACAACGACGCGCGCGGAGTCACCGCCGCGTTCAATCTCAACCTGCTCGCGCGCATCAACCGCGAGCTCGACGCGGATTTCGACCTCGAGGCGTTCCGCCACCACGCGTTCTACAGCGCCGGGCGCGGGCGCGTCGAGATGCACCTCCTCAGCCTGAAGGACCAGCGCGTGCGCATCGCCGGCGCCGCTTTCGGCTTCCGGGGCGGCGAGACCATCCACACCGAGAACTCCTACAAGTACTCGGTGGCCGAGTTCCAGGCGCTCGCGCGCGGCGCCGGTTTCGAGCCGGCGCGCTGGTGGACCGATCCGCAGCAGCTCTTCGCCGTGCATTTTCTCGCCGTGCCCTAGAGCGCCCAACCGGCCGGCGCGGCGCTGATCGTTGACTGAATAGAACTTACCCGCTCTAATTGCCCGTTGAAACGGGAGGGAATGCCATGCGCATGGGGACGCTGAGCGTGATGATCGTCGCCGCCATGACGGCGCAGGCTGCCGTGGCCCAGGGATATCCGGCCCGCCCCATCCGCCTCATCATCGCGGTTCCACCCGGCGGCGCCGCGGATTTCACCGCGCGCATCGTCGGGCAGAAGCTGGCGGAGGGGCTGGGGCAGAACGTGGTCGGCGAGAATCGCGGCGGGGCGGGCGGGACCATCGCCTCCGAGATCACTTCGAAAGCCCCGGCCGACGGCCACACGCTGCTGTGGTCCTCGTCCACGACCCATGGCGTCGGGCCGGTGCTCTACACCAGGCTGCCTTACGACGCGCTCAAGGATTTCACCCACGTCGCGCTCGCCACCAGCCTGCCCATGTACGTGGTGGCGCATGCGTCGGTGCCGGCGAAGTCGGTGAAAGAGCTGGTGGCGCTGGCGAAGGCCAAGCCCAACACGCTGAACTTCTATTCGTCCGGCAGCGGCGGCATGCCGCACCTCGTCGGCGAGATGTTCAAGGCGGCCACCGGGTCGCCGATCGTGCACGTGCCCTACAAGGGCAGCGGTCCGGGCGTCGTGGATCTCGCGGCCGGCAACGTGCAGCTCGCATTCGATTCGCTGCCGTCGATCTTTCCCCACGTGCAGTCCGGCCGCGTCAAGCTGATCGCGACGGTGGGCGGCCGGCGCTCGGGGAAGTACCCCGACCTCCAGACGCTCGCGGAGGCCGGCTACCCGCAGGTCGACGGCAAGGTGTGGTACGGGATTTCCGGCCCGCCGGGCCTCACCAAGGCCGTCGTCGGGCGTCTCGGCGCCGAGCTGAAGCGCATCCTCGATATGGCCGACGTGAAGGAGCGCTTCGCCCAGCAGGGCGCCGACTCGACCTACCTTCCGCCCGACGAGTTCGTCTCCTTCCTGAAGGCGGAATGGGCGCGCTGGGGGCCGGTGGTGAAGGCAACCGGCGCCAAGGCCGACTAGGCCGGCGGCCGTAGAGCGGCCGGCCTCCGCTGGCGCCCATTGCGAGTTCGATGAAGAACCCCCTGCGCAGCGCCGGCTGGATATTGCTGGTCGCCGCGGTCTATCTCGGCGCCGCCAAGCTCGCCCTCGCGCTCGCGATACCGCCCGGCTATGCCACGTCGGTGTGGCCGCCCTCGGGCATCGCCCTCGCGGCGCTGCTGCTGGCCGGGTGGCGGATCTGGCCGGGCGTGTGGCTAGGCGCGGCCGCGGCCAATTTCACCATCCACTACTCGCTGCCCGTCGCCGGTGCCATCGCCACCGGCAATGTCCTGGAGGCGGTCCTCGCGGCCGTGCTCGTGCAGCGCTTCATCGGCCGGCACGGCCGCTTCGAGCGAGGCGAGGACGTCGTGAGGTTCGTGGGCATTGCCATTGTCGCCGGGGTGGTGGCGGCCACGATCGCAGGACTGGCGCTGGGCGTCCGCGGCTTCATGGCGTGGGAGGAATTCGGCTATCACTGGTGGACCTGGTGGCAGGGCGACGTGGCGGGAATGATCATCGTCACGCCGCTCGTGCTCTCCTGGGCGCGCCCGCAGCGCGCCGGCTGGAGCGCGGAGCGGGGCGGGGAGCTGGTGGTGTTCGCGGTCCTGCTGCTGCTCGCGGCCTCCGCGTCCTTCGCGTGGCCGTACGGCAGCTCGCTGCCGTTCTTCTTCCTGCTCCTGCCGTTCATGATCTGGGCCGCGTTCCGCTTCACGCAGACCGAGGTGATGACCGCGGCGACGATGGTGCTTTCCAGCACATTGGGATCCTAAGCTTAGAATTCCACGTGGACAAGTTGTCGCG